>ERZ791617.319-NODE-319-length-34700-cov-3.63949_pt1 | contig 34700 bp, 35 predicted proteins | sample MGYA00510272_ERZ791617 | MGnify/ENA primary metagenome ERZ791617 (study PRJEB30046, sample SAMN00715200) | human gut metagenome | study: EMG produced TPA metagenomics assembly of the A metagenome-wide association study of gut microbiota in type 2...
AGTTATCTAAGCAGCAATAGAGTATCTCTGTTTTCTCCTCTTACTTAGTATTTTTCTCTACTCTTTAATTTATTTTTTCTTTTATTATATCATATCTATTTTAATTTTTTAAGGAAATATCTTAGTTTTTTATTTTGATTTTTTATTTTAGTTGTGGTATTATTTAGTTATAGAATTTGAAGTTTTTTTACTTTATTAATTTTGAATCTAATAAAAGTCTATAAAAGTTAATCATAAAAAATTAAATAGTTTTTATACCTTGTTAATTTTTAATAGAATAAAACAGAAGATACAGAAAAGGTGTATCTAAAGGAGTTTTTGTACCTTGTAAGACCTCAAATTCTATTAAAAAAAGGAGCTTATGCTCCTTTTTTCTTTTTCTTATCTTTCTTGTCCTTTAGATCTTCCTCTACTTCTTGTAGCTCTCTCTTTTTGAACTTCTTTTGGTTTAGAAGCTTCTACTTTTTTTTCTGGAGCTACTTTCAACATATCTTTTATAACTTCTCCTTTTGAGAATAATTGACTTTTTATAAGTTCTCCTTTTTCAGAATATTCAGAAAATATTCCATTTTTTTCACCTTTATGATATTCTCCAGTAGCTTTTAATTTCCCATTATCATAGTAATCTTCAAATTTACCTTCTAAAAAATCATATCTAATATTAGATTTAAATTTATGATCTTGGTATTCAACTAAAAAATCATCTTCAAATTTATTTTTACTATCATCTTTTAAGAATCCATCTTTATATTCTTTCTTTGAAAAAATATCTCCAGATTTTGTATATTCAATTTTAACTCCATCAAGCACATTATCTTTAATTTCAGCAATACTCATTATATTTTCCCTTAAATATTCAGTTTCTTTACCCTTAATATGAAACTCTCCATTTTCATAGTAAGAATTAACTGTTATATTTCTTATTAATTCTCCATTTTCAAATTTATCTTCTTTTATTAAATTTCCCATTTTTTCTTGAATATACTCTAACTTCCCTCTATCATATTGTTTTATAATGTGATCTGTACTATTGTTAAAAGTATATTCTTCACGATTTAAAACTTTAATTGTTCCTATATTTTCATAACTTCTTTTAACCTCACCATTATTAAGTTTTTCAACAACACTTTCCATAAATGCCTCCTAATTTTAATTTGTTTCTATTTGATTTTCATTTTCTTCTACTGCTTTTTTTAGTTCTTCTTCCTCTTTTCTCTCTTCTTCTTGTCTATTTAGCATATTTATTATTTCTACAAAATCCATTTCTGTGCTTATAACTTGTTCTTTTTCTAATGTATTTCCTATTACTTCTACTGCTTTTTTTACAATATTAGAGTTCTCTCTTTCTAACTCTAATAGTCTAATAATAAATCTTTTAGGAAATTTAGGAAGTTGTACATCTGACACACCTTTTTCTTTTAAATGTTCCAGAATTTCTATTGGAAGTTGTTCTTCTCTTTCCAAAGCTTCTGTTATTCTTCTTAAATTTTCTTCTAATGTTTTTTCTAAATTTTTCTTATCACTATAGTAAGTAATTCTTAAACATTTAATAAAATCTTCATCTGTAAAATCATTTAAATATTCTTGGAATGCCTTTTCATACTCTTCTTTTGTCTTAAATCTATTGCTTTTTAATCTTGATTTTAAGACTATTTCTTTTTCATTCTTTTTATCTTTTTCTTCAAGTTTTATAAATTTGTCTATTTCATCATTTAATTCTTTACTTTTTAAAATATCCTGAACAAATTTCTCTTGACCTAACTTATCTATAATAGACTTTAATACTTTATATCCTTTTTTCAAGTATATTAAGTATTCAATAGCATATTCTGTAAGTCCTTCATCTTCAAAAAGTTTAACTAATTTTAAATATGAAGCATAAGGTATGTTATAATCAGCATTATCTTTAAACTTTTTATGTTTAAACCAAAATATTTTATTTCCTTTAATTGGATTTTTCCCTGAAAATAATAATAATATATTTTCATATGGTAAAACTCTAACTTCTCCTGGGGTCATTAACGCTCTTGCTTGATAAGATTCATTTCTGCTATCCATAAAGAATCCTCTACCTGATCTAGTAATAATTTTTTCAGTTTTATTCCCCATCATATCACTAATCATTCTTGGAGTTTCTTTATCGTTTGGAGTAAAATATAGTTGGACACTACAGTTATCTACTATTGAGTTGTCTTTTCCATAAATATTATTTAATTGGTTGATAGATTGAACTATCAATAATACTTTTAATCCATATCCAGCTATATATGCTAATGCACTTTCAAATAGTCCTAATTTACCTAATGCTGGAAACTCATCAATTAGAAACAGTATTCTTTTATTTTTGGGAACGCCTTTTTTAATTTTTACTATTATAAAATCTTCAATTGTAGATTTTATTTTCTTCATATCTATTAATGGTTTCTTCTTTTCTTTATCTATTTTCTTTCTATTATTAAACTCCATCTTATCTGTTAATTCATATATTGTTTGAGTAATGATAAGTCTAAATAAAGGTTTAGTCATCTCTATTGCCTTTGGTGGAGTTATTAAATATAGAGATATTCTATTATCCATTATTTCTCTTGGGCTTATATCAGATCTACCAATATTTCTCATTACTCTTGGATCTTTAAATATTGACAGTTTATTAATACAAGTTGAAAATATACTTCCACGCTCTTTATCTGGAGTAGCCATTATAGTTCCAAATGTTGATCCTACAACAGGGTGTAATGTTTCTCTCTTTTGATATAGTTCATAAAATGTTAAGTTATTTTTTACTTGAGTATTTAATTCTTCATAGTGGTTAAATGGATCATATGTCTTTATTACATTACCCTCGTCATCTAAGTCTATTAAATCAACAACATCTCCATAATCATCTATTTTTTTTGCTAAAACAGATCCTATTTTATTTATTAAAGGTTCTTTAGGATCTTCAAGAAACTGCATAACATCTATAAAAGAAGCATTAACATTGGCATATTTAACATGAAGAATAACTGCTGTAAGTAAGTTAATTGCTGAAGTTATCCAGTGATCTGAACCTCCTTTTCCATCAGTATCTAAAAGTGTTATTGCTATGGTTCTTGCGTCCTCTTGTTCTGATAGAGTTCCTACTTTAACTAAACTTAGTGGATTATAGCTTATTCCCTCTCCTGATGAGTCCATAGGATTATAAAATATACAATTTTGATTTAAAACACTCCTTCTATAACCAGATGTTAAATCCCAACACTCTCCTTTAATATCATTTACTATAACTGAACTTTTCCATGTCCAAAGAGTAGGAAGAACTGTATTAATTCCTTTTCCTGTACGTGTCGGTGCCATGTTAAGTAGATGTTCTACTCCAGTATGAGTTATTATTTTATTATCAGGTGTCATGCCTAATACAACTCCATCATCTGGATTTTTAGTTACTCCCATTCTTTCAATTTCATCTTTATCTGCAAATTTTGCTGTTCCATAGTAATCTGGCTCTTTCTTTTTATTAATCATAAGAAATATAATTACAGCATTAGATAATAAATAAAATTTTTTAAAATTCATTTGAGTTTTACTTTTTAACCTTTTATTAAAAATTAATCCAGGATTTAAAGTTATTCCTTCTTTATTTCCCAACTTATTTTTACTTAAAGATATGGTTGGAGTTATAATTCTATCTAAGTTACGATACTTATTTGCTAAGGTAAATAAAAATATGTTATTGATTATCAGTAAAACACTAAATGAAAAAAATAAGAATTTTTTAAACTTCTGCATAGTTATCAACCTCTTTTCTAATTTTTAGTAAAAAAAAAAAGAGATTCCAAAAACCAAATAATACAAATTGTATTATCATAGTTTTAGAATCTCGTAATCCCAGTTTCCTGATTCTATATATTTTTAGTGGCAAGTTATATTTATTTATCTAACCTTACTCCAACTTTCAAGCAGTATCTCTGTTTTCTACCATATCTGGAGGTTGATAACCTCATATAACTCACATATAATTTATTTTATTATATCATATCTATTTTGATTTTTTAAGCAAATATCTTAGCTTTCTATTTTGATTTTTTTCATAGTATATGTTATAATTTTCTTATAGAATTTGAGGTTTTTATACCTTGTTAATTTTTAATAGAATAAAACATACTTTGCCATTCAAAAAAGTATTTATAAGTTTTTGTACCTTGTTATTTTTAAGTTTAATAAAATTATTTTTTTGTAGGACAATAAGTCCTAGCAGTTTTTGTACCTTGTTATTTTTAAGTTTAATAAAATAATAAAAAAGTCGAATAAATAATTAAGTTTTTGTACCTTATAAATCCTCAAATTCTATTAAAAAAAAGGAGTATTAACTCCTTTTTTAATTTAAAATATATTTAATTCTCTACTATTTTTTAGAGTAAGAAATTAATTAATAAAGATGTTAATAATAACATGAAAGCTCCACCTATTCTTGAAGAAATTTGAGAGAAAGGCATTAACTCCATTCTATGACTTGCAGACATAACAGCAACGTCACCTGTTCCTCCCATATTTGCCATACAAAGACCAGCAGTGATAGAACCTTCAATAACATAGAATCCAATTAAATGTCCAACAATTGCTGTTCCTATAATAGCTCCTATTACTGTTGCTGCAACTAATAATAGATAGATAGGACTAAATGCTTCAATAACTTCTTTAAGACTTGTATAAGCTACTCCTATTCCAACTAATAGTCCAGAAGTAAAATTTTTCATTATAAAGTTGAACCATTTAGCACAACACTCTTCATAATACTCATCTATAATTCCAAATACTTTAGCAATAGCTACAGAGATTATCATTAAAGCATAAGCATGAATTGGAATAAATTTACTTAAAATATTACCTAGAATAAAGAAAGATGTTGCTATTAATAATCCTTTTCCTAATTCTTCATATTTTAAAGGAGTATGTTCTTTTTCTTTACTCATTTCTGAATCTTGAGTTTTTAAAAGTTTTCCATTTCCAGTAAGTGAAGGAAATCTTTTACCTATTTTATCTAAAACACCAGCAGATACAATAGCTAAGGCATTTCCAAGAGCAACAGCAGGAACCATTACTGCTAAAAGTTGAGTAGGATCTTTATGAAGAGCTTGTCCAAATATTTGAGATAATGGAACAGCTCCAGCTCCCATTCCTCCTCCCATAATAGGAATTGCAATATAGAATACAGCATTAACAAATCCATAGCCAGAAATATAACCAATTATTCCAGTTAATAAAAGTGAAACTGTTACTCCTCCAATAATAACAGGAAGATATCCAACTGCTGCTTTTATTAAAAGTTTTCTATTCATACCAAGAATACTTCCAACAATAAGAGCAGCAATATAAAAGTCTAAAAAACTTTGTGTTGTCATAAAGTCTTTTATAATTTTTACCTCTTTAGCAGGTATTAAATTAAAATATACTAAGGCTGCTGATACAAAGATAATTACAATAGGACCTCCACCTAAATAATCTTTAATTATAGGAGTTTTATTTCCTATATAATCAAGAAGTCCTCCTATGATTATCATAATTGGAAAAGCCCCAAGCATACCAGAAGGTAATTTACCTAAAAAGACAGCAATAATTAAAATAATGGAAATAGGAATAAAATATTTCATTTCCAAACCAGCAAGTTTAAATTTTTCTTCAGTAGTACTCATAAAATCTCACTTCCTCGTATAATTAATTATTATAGTGATTTAATAATACTACATTTTTTAATCAACATCAAATTTTTTTTGTATATTTTAATCATTTTTCATGTAAATAGTATTAATACCGAAATAAAATATAGATATTTGATTTTTATAATAGCTTATGGTATTATTTAATTGTAGAATTTGAGTTGAGTAAAACATAGACTTTTTTGAAATGACATTTAATTATGTTTTTGTACCTTGTTAATATTAATTAAATTAAAAAATAATTACTCAAAATGATCTTAAAGATAATTTTTCTACCTTGTAAAAGCTCAAATTTTATTAAAAAAAGGAGTTAATACTCCTTTTTTATTTTGATAGATTTTAATCTTCATCAATAAATTCTGAAGCGTCACCATCTACATATCCATATTTATCTTTTATTTTATCTATATTAGTTGCAATTTCAAGTTCTTCTATTTCTACACATATTTTTTTCCATTCAGGACCATATTTTTTTTCTAATTCTTCAAGTTTTTTTAGTTCTTCATCATTTGGTGTTAATTTTTCCATTTTTTTACCCCCTTACATTAAAAATTAGTTCTTAATTTATTATATAATTTATAGAAAGCATTTACAATTAATTTTTCAAAAAAAATAAGCCCCTAAAATTGATTTTAAGAGCTTTATTTTTATATATCCATAGTTTGTGTCATTAAAAGGCGTATTCTATTTTAAAACCTAAATTAGACTGTTGAAATTCATAGTATGTTTCTAAAGCCATTTTTTCTGTTTTTATTTGAGCTGCTACCTTAATTTCTGGTTGATCTTCATCTAAATGAGTATAAATTTTCTTATCTCTATCTTTATCATAGAAAATATATCCTGATCCAACTTTAAAATTAACATCATAATCATCAAAATAATAAATATCTTTTTTGATAGCTGCTTCTAGTTTATTTGACATAATAGTAGTTTCATAATTTCCTAATAGAGATATTGTTTCTGTTACTGGAACTTCAACATTAGTATATAAAGTTCCTATAAACATATCTTTAACTTTATAGTCTTTATGTTCTCCATTCATATACCCTAATATACTTCCTATTTCCCAATTCCAATCATTTCCATATGGTTTATAGTTATAATCTAAAGATAAGTATAAATTATCTTCATTTTCACTATTAAACTTAGCATTAGAATATCCAACATTAAGTTTTACATTAATTTCATCATTTATTCCATATTGGATTCCAGCTATAAATCCTATATTTTTTAATTTTTCATCAATACTTTCAAATTTTGTATTAGCTCCAAAAATATCTAAATTTAATAAATACATATCTTCTGTTACTCTTTTAGTCATTCTTGAGTTATTTATAAAATCTGTAGCCACTTTATTTTGAATCCAATTTTTATTTTTTTCTAAACTATCTTTATCTATCTCTTTATTATCAAAATTAACAGATACTTTTAATAAATCTTCAATAGTTAATGGATCATCAAATTCAAAATCACTTACAACTACTTTATTTTCTTTTTTAAAAGTTTCTTCCTCTATTATCTCTTTTCTAATTTCATTAACTTTTTTCTCTACTCTTTCATCTATAATTTCTGAAATTGGCACTCTTTTGTAATTTCCATTTTCCAAAGGTACAAGAACTGTTTCTTCTGCCATTGCAAGACTACTTAGTGCTAATAATAATCCTAATATACTTGTTTTTTTCATTTTTTCCCTCCATGTTTTCTAATTATTTCACATTTTAATATCATTTCATCAACTGTAGTTACAATTACTCTAAATAAATATTTACTATGTTTTCCTATTCCAATTTTTACCTTATATTTTTTTATCATACTTTCATCTTTTAAAATACTTGTTTTATTTATAGTAAATATATTTAAAACATCTTTTTTTTAATAGTTTTAATTTTTCTTTTCCCTAACTTTTTATATTTTTTTCTAAATCTATTCATAAATAACTCCATTTCTAAATTTGTGAAAAGCTATATACAAATGCAAATGCTAAAAAAGTTACAAACACAAAAATTATTATTTTGGTAATAATTCCTAATATTTTAGTTATTTTCATTTGAACTCCTTAATTACTTAGATTTAGTAGCATGATTTATATATATCATTCCAGATGAAGCTTTCATAGTATCTATTTCAAATGTTTCTAACCAATTATCTCTAACAGAAAAATCTAAAGTACAATGTTTTCCTGTATATGTATATATATATTCTCTATTTCTATATACTGGAATTTTTATTAATCTATGATCTCCTATTAAAAAAACTAACCATAAATCAGAATTTTTTCCCCATACTTTGAAAAGTAACTGTCCTTTAAATTTAATTTTTTCTTCTAAAACTGGAATATCAGCAATTTCAGAAAAATATTCAGTTTCAAATGCTCTCATTCCTTCTGCCAAACCTGTTTGAGAAAATTTTTTAAATTTATCTATGTAGTCTTTTGGATATAGAACTGTATCAGTAGTACAATCACAAACTTTTTCTAATACCCCTTTATTATATGTAATTTTTTTAATTATTCTCCCATTTGGAAGATATTTCCTATATTCTCCATGAAGTAGATTATCTAAAATTGTCCATTCACTTTTAATTTTTCCTGAAGGAAAATAATTTCTGCGTTCTACTACTTTTTCCATAATATTTACTTCCTTTCTTTTAAAATTCTTCATATGAAATTAACTTATAGTTAAATTCAGCTATTTCTTTTATATAAATTTTGTATTTTTTTATATTCTTACTTGTAAAATATGGAGAAGTTATTTCTTCTCTTCTTTTAAATTCTTGCCATATTTCGTCTAACTTATCTTGAAGCCATTTTTTATTTTTTTCACTTATATTTTCTAAATAATTTTCAGCATAGTCTTCTGGATCATCATATAAAGCTTGATTTTGAAGATTTTCTATTACCCAATCTACATCAATTGTATCTTCATAAGCTTCAGCTTCTCCTATAAAGCCTATAAAGAAAGTTCCTTTATCATCTTGATACAAATAATCTTTATCATCTAAATTATTTATAAGTGTTGATATAGCTTCCTCTATTGTGTCTACTAATTCATAATTATCATTATAATTTAAACTACAACAATAACTCATTTTAAATATCTCCCTTGTAGCATTTTTAATAAAGCTTCTTTTACTCTATTATTTTGAATATTTTCAACTTCTTTCTTTATTTCTTCATTTAAAGCTTTTATACTATATTTTTCATTTAGTAATCTAATACGCTCTTTAAATCCTTCTATATCTTCTCTTGGTATAAATATTAAATTATATCAAGACCTACAATAGTACATTCTTCCTTGTTATATATAACTCTATCTCCTAAAGTCCAATCTCTATATTCAAATCCTTTTTCTTTTTGTTCTACCATATTAAAACTCACTCCTGAAATAATTTAAAATCCTATTTCTAATTTTGCTTTATTCTTTATTTGATCTTTTCTTATAACTCCCATATAAGAGCTATCAAATGATTTAATATGATCTCCTAGCATAAAGTATTCGTCTTTTTTTAATGTATATGTTCCTTTCTTTAGAGGAAGTTCTCTTCCTAAAGAGTCATATTTAGGAAGTTTTTCTTTAACAACTATACCATTTATAATTAAATTATCATTAATTTCTACTGTATCTCCTTCTATAGCTCCTACTTTTTTTATAAATCCTTTAGTATATTTACTTAAATATCCTCTTTTTAAAAGAAAATCTACTACATCTTGATCCGCTGTAAAAATTAATGTGTCACCTTTTTTTATTTCATCAGTTGGAAGCAATTTATATATCCCAGTAGGTATTGAGGCACTTCTATTGATTGCATAGTTTTTAGTAAAATAAGAGAAAAGAGCTACAAAAACTATTATTAAAGATAGCATATTTAAAATAGAATTTCTTATTTTATTTGGTTTCTTTTTCTCAAACATTTTTGTATTCCCTCCATTTCTTATTAAATTCATCTACATCTTCACTTTCTTTATAGATCTTTTCACACATTGCTTGATCTTTAGGACTAGAAGCCCCTACATAAGCAAGTTCTAATGGAGTTAAGTTAAGATCTATTACTTTTCCTCCTTTAGCTTTGATATAGTAGTCTTGTTTTGGAGTTGCACTTCTTATTAATGATATTTCTCTTTCGTTTAATCCAAAGTCATAGTAATTTTGTTCCATAATTGTTCCTGGTAGTACTTCCTCATTAGGCAAATATATTTTAGTAGGACAACTTTCAAGTAAAGAGTCTTTAATACTAGAGTTTACTATATCTGCTAATGATTGAGTTGCCATAATAACACTAACATTTTTCTTTCTTAAAGTTTTTAACCATTCTTTTATTTTTCCAGAGAACATTGGATTATCTAAGAATAACCAACATTCATCAAGTATCATATATGTTGGTGTCATTTTTTCTATTGGAGTATCTTCTGAAGGAAATAGTTGAGTTTCTATTCTATGGAAAAGATATGTAAGCATTGTAAATAATACTTTTGAATCAAATATATTCTCCATTTCAAATACTTGCCACAAATTATCATCAACTATATCATCTTTACTATTGTCAAAATAGTTACCATAGATTCCTTCTTTTTCATCTTTAGTATAAATTTTAAATATATTATTTAAATCGTGATCTTGAATAAGTAATAGTAGAGAAGTCATAGTTCTATCTTCTGGATCTTGAGTAGATAAGTTTGCTAATGCTTCTGTTATTTTTGATTTAACTTCTGGTGTTACATTATAATTTTCTTGTTTTAATATAGAAATAAGCCATTCTAATGCCCACTCTCTTTCAGAGTTTTTATCTATATATCTTAAAGGCTGGAATGATATACTATCTTTTCCAATTTCAAAATACTTTCCTCCAACTGCTCTTGTAAGAACTCTACTTGATCCTCCCTTGTCAAAGAAAATTACTCTTGAATTATATTTTCTGCTTTGATAAGCTAAAGTATTTAAAAATACTGATTTTCCTCCACCAGTCATTCCCAGAATTAGAGTGTGTCCTACATCTCCTACATGGTTATTAAACTTGAAAGAACTATTATCTTGACTTTGACAGAAAAGTAATGCTTCTTTATTTAAATGTTTATTGACTTTATTTCCGTCCCAATCCATTGTTATTGGTACTAATGAAAGTAAGTTATAAGTTGTAAAAGGCACATTTCTTTGCCCATATTCAACATTTCCAGGCATACTTGCAAAGAAGTGTTCTAAACAGTTCACAGTTTCATCAACAGCTTTAAATCCTCTTTCATTAATAACTGTCATAACTTTCTTTCCATCTTCTTTTAATTGTTCTTTATCTTCATTTAAAAGAATTATATATAATGAATAATATCCAGGAGAGAAAACACCTTTTTTAACATCACTTCTTAAACTTGCTGCTTCATTTTTTTGTTCAATTGCATATTCTGAATCATTTAAAACTTGTTCATTTAAAGCCCTATCTGCCATCTGTTCCATAAATTCAGCTCTTTGAGTATTTCTAGCTTTTTCAATATCCTTAGACAATTTAATAGCTTTCTCATTAGACATATATATAAATCTACTACTCCATCTATACTCAACTCCAAGTCTTGATAACTCATCAAATACTCCACATTCATGTTCGTCTATATGTGATAAGATACTTATTACTTTTAAGTATTTATCTCCTACTTTTATATTTTTATATTCATTTTTAATATCTTTATCAGAAATATAGTCATCAATATATTGACCTTTAATATATTTAACATACTCTTGTTCTCCTGTTATACACGAACTCAAGAAAGATGTTATCTCATCTAAAGAAAGCTCATCAAACTCCAAAAATTGATCTTTTAAAAGATTTAGAATTTCACTTGTTTCTTCATTGAATTTTTTTATTATTTCTTCAGCTTGATTTTTCACATCACTTGTTATAAATATAGATCTTAATTTATTTTCTTTATCAGTTGGTGGAAAATAAGTAATACTAAAATAGTTAATTGACTCATAATATTTCCCAGAAATATAATCTAATTTTCTTGAGTTATCTAACTCTTGTAATATTTTTTCTGGAAACTTACTATTTGGGTATTCTTTTACAGAACGTCTAATGCTGTCAAAGTTTATTATGTATCTCTCATCAAATCTTTTTAATATATCATTAAGTTTATGTCTATGTAAAAATAGCATTTGATCTGTCTGATGATCCATATCATCACATTTATATTTATAGAATCTAGTAATTGATCCATTTTTATTTAATAGTATTTTATCTTGATAAAGATAATTCCAGACTAAAAAATTTCTTGTGCTATCTTTAAACTTAGGATCATATTCAGTTTCAGTTTTAAAAACATATAATCCACCTAAAGTTAAAGCCATAAGAGCTAATATTCCACCCATAATTCCTCCTTATTTTTCCACTTTTTCTTCTAGTATTTCCTCAATATTCTCATTAGATATTTCTTCTGGTTGATTTTCAATTGTTTCATTTGTTGGTTGTTCTATTTTATTTTTTTCCTCTTTTTCATGGTTTGTAACATCATTTTCTATATTTTCTTTATAGTTTTGAAATTCTTTATACTTTTTTAAAAAAAGCATTATTATTATTATTAATGCTATTACAACTAAAATTTTAGAAAAAAATATTTTAGAGATAATTCCCATTATTTCTTCCATTGATTCCTCCTTATATTAACGGACGATTTGTCCGTTATTAATTAGTATGATAGATATTTTTTCTTGCACATATTCATAAAACCAGATAATGTAGTTGGATCTTTAGCATTTATTTTCCTTAGTATTAAATAAATAAAAAATACAACTACTCCAGCTATTAAGTTTTTAAACAGTAAAACACTCATTACACCTATACCTAACATTAAATAGTAAAGGTTTCTAGGTAATCCTCCTATTAAAAGAGGATCAGTAAAACTTGTTAAACATGGAATAGCTGTCGCTGATCTATCTACTCTTTCTCTTTTCATATATGCCCTCCATTTAAGATAAAATTTTCAACATCTTCTAATTTTCTTCTGCTTAAAATTTCTAATTGTACTTCATCTAAATTAAATTTATTTTTAGAATATTCTATTAATCTCTCTTTTTCTTTAGAAGAGAAGCTATTATCTGTTTCTGCTAAATATAAATCTTTTATAATATATTGATTATTCAAGCTATTATATCCATCACAAGCAACTATACTGCTTAAATATCTCTTATAATTTTTCATTTTAATTGTAATGATGATATCAATAGCCATTCCTATTTCTTCACTCATAGGAGTTCCATAAGCAGAGTTTATATACATTTCAAGCTTTTTCAAACCTCCAATACCATCATCAGCATGAATTGTAGATATTCCACCAGGGTGTCCTGAATTAAATCCAGATATTAATTCATATCCAGCCCTTCCATCTCTTATCTCTCCAAATATTACTCTTTCTGGGGAAGCTCTCATACAATATTTAAGAGCTTGTTCAGGAGTAAATATATTAGGTATCGTCTGTATTCTATTAACATTATCTGCTTTCATTTGTAATTCTTCAGTATCTTCAATAATGATTGTTCTTTGATTTTGTGATTCTATTACTTTTAGTAAAGCGTTTAAAAAAGTAGTTTTTCCTGTATCTGTTCCTCCTACTATTAATATATTCTTATGATTTAAAACTGCATTTTTACATATTTCATATGTTTCTTCATTTAAAAAATTATCATTCAAATAACTTTCTAATGTTTTTATTACAATACTTTGTTTTCTTATATTTATAGTTGGGTTAGGAACTACTGGTGGAATTGCTCCTTCTATTCTAACTTTCTGTCCATTACTTAAAATGAGTTTAGTTGAAATATTAGGGTTTCTATCTGTCAATTGTTGATTATCCAAAGTAGCAAGAATTTTCAACAAATTAGTAAGTTTATCATTATCACTTAAATTATCTTTTTTTACAAATCCAATACCTAATTTCTTAGTAAATATTTTTTTGTTAGTATTTATACATACTTCTGTTACTTCTATATCAGTATATATATTTTCATAAATATTAAGCTCTTTTAAAATTTGAGTAATATTTTTTTCTGCTACAGCATTAATATGTCCTCTCAACTACTACAGCACTTCCTTTTCTATGATTTTTTCATCTTGATCTTTATTATCTTTTAGCTCCTCTTCATGTTTTATTTTCATTATTTGAGATTTAGATTTGTTCCAAACTACATAATTTTCAACTCCAGCTAATTCTGATAATTCTTTAAAATTTTCTAACGAATATAACAAAGCTGTACAAATATTTAAAGAGTTTTCTTTATTCTCATCATATATTTTAAGTAATTCTTTTTCTAATGGTTTAGTTATAGCTCTAATCCATTTTTTTCTATCTTTCTCTTCTTTTTCACTTTGTGCTTTCAATAAAGCTTCTAATTCTTGTTTTTTAATTAAAATTCTTTCTTCATAACTTTTCATTTTTTTAGGTTCTTTTTTATTTTTTTGTTCTTTTTCTAATATTTCTTCCATTATTTCTCCTTAAATTTCTTTAAATTGACGGACAAGTTGTCCGTCAATAATTATCTTTCATTTCCTTTTGATCTTGCTCTACTTCTTGTTGCTTTTTCTTTTGAAGTTTCCTTTGATTTAAAATTTTCTACTTTTTTTTCTACTGTTGTAACTTTTTCTTGAGTTTTAATTTCACTTAAATTTATATCTACTCCATAATTTTCTTTTAAAACTTTCAATATAAGATCTTTAGATGAAGCTGTATTTTCCTTTTGTGATTCAGGAATATAACTATATATATTTGTGTTTTCCAGTAAAGCTGATAAAATAAAGTCTTTATTATTTTTCAATTCATCTGAAATATATTTAAAATTACTTCCATTGCTTTTTATTGCTTTCATTACTACTTCAGGATCATTTCTAATTTCTAGGGAAGCAAATGCTATATTTTCACTATTTTTGTTAATTGCTTTTAATATTATCTCTTTATCATTTTTTAGTGACTCTGAAGCATATTCAAGAGGAAAATCATAAGAGTAACGTTCTAAAGCTAAATTTAATAGTTCTTTATCTGATCTCATTCTTTCACTACCATATTTGAACGCTGATCCATTTTCATCAATTGCTGCTAACATAATTTCTTTATTATCTCTAGCATTTTCAGTTAAATTTGACATAAAAGTTTCATATTGAGTAAATGTTGGATCTATAAATTCTCCAAATTCACTTGACACAATTTCTGGAGCAACTGTTCCAAATCTTTTAATAGCTGCTATTAGTATTTCTGTATTTTCTTGATCTTTTGATATATATGAAAAATCATTCCAGCTATTTTCAAAAGCTTTTGATATTAGTTCTTTATCATTTTTTAATCTTTTAGAAGCATATTGTATTTGACTGCTAACATGTTCTATTGCTTCCATTATTACTTCTCTATCATCTTGAAGTCTTGGTGAAGCATATTTTAAAATAGTTGAGTTTCTATCTTTAATAATTTCTAGTATAAATTCTTTATCATCTCTTAATTTTTCTGATAAATATTTAGAAAAATCTTCTTCATAATGTATAAGTTTTTTCATAATTTCTTTGTTATCTTTTAAACAATCTTTTACATTTTCTATCATTGGACCATATTTATAAGCCCAAGTAACGTCATGTAAATCGTTAGCTTTCTTTTCAATAGCTTCTAATACTAGATCTATGACAAAATCTTTATCTTTTCTTAATTTTTCTGAAGCATATTCTATAACATAAGGAGTACTTCTTACTGCTTCTCTTACTATTGATTTATCACCTTTTAATCTAGCTGAAGCATATTTTAAATTACCTCTATTTTGTTCTATTAATTTTGACATTACTTCTCTATCATCTCTTAATTTACCTAAATATTGTAATTCTTTTTCAGGAAAATCACCTTCTGTGCTAATATACTCTAAAACTATATCTTTATTATCTTTTAGTTTTGGATCAACTAAACTAAAAAAATTTTCTTTTAAATCTCTATTTGAATTTTTATCATTTGATATATTTTTTAATACACTGCAAATAAATTTTTTATCTTTTCTAAGTTCTTCAGGTATTGTTAATATTGCTTCATCAAATTCTGACTTGTAATCAGGATAGTTTCTTTCCTTACTTTTTGTATTTAACATTTCTATGTATTTTTTTCTTTCATTTTCTAATCTTCTTTCATTAAAAAACCTTCCAATACCCATACTAAATATACTTTTCTTTTCTTGATCCATTTAAATTACCTCCTCCTGTATTTTCTATCTTCCCTTATTAATACTTACAAGGCACATATAAAATATCCCAATAAATATACCTATAAAGATTCCAATTATTAATCCTATTGTAAAATTAAGCATTTTCCCTCCTCTTATAGATCTGCAATCCAGTTAATAAATAAGATATTAAATACACAAAATAATAAATATAACCCCAACATATTTAATTCCTCCTTACAAAAACTATATCTTCAAAGTATTCTTTGTGGACTCGTAAAAAGTGATTTAGATCTGATATTTCTGCTTGTTCTTCAATTTGATTTATTCTCATTCCTTTTAACAAGCATTTTTTTACAAATCTTATTCTATACTCAAATAATTTCAATTTTTCCCTCTCTTTCGTAAAAAATAAAAAAAGAGCCTAAAACTAAGTAGCACAAAAATGCTATCTTAATCTTAGGCTCTCCGTCTCCTAGTTTCTGGCTTTCCTTCTATATCAACAAATAATTTTCAATAAAAATATTTTCTCTAAGCAGCAATAGAGTATCTCTGTTTTCTCCTCTTACTTAGTATTTTTATCTACTCTTTAATTTATTTTTTCTTTTATTATATCATATCTAATTTTATTTTTTAAGCAAATATCTTAGCTTTTTATTTTGATTTTTTCAGATACTTATGGTATTATTTAAATACCTGTAATGTAATAAAAAACGCTACAAAATAAGCTTTCACTTTAGTGAGAGCTTATTTTATTATATTCCTGGAGAGGTAATATTATACACATTTATATTGAATCACTTATAATTATATGGAAGAATACAAAAAAATAAATATTAACAATAACTTATATATAAAAAGAAGGACAATTTTGTCCTCCTATCTTTTTAAATATAAAGTCGTCTTTAGTTATATAATTTTCTTGACAAAACTTTTTTATTTCATTGAAATTTCTATATTTATCTCCTGTGATATATATCATATTATCACTTGTTTTTACCAACCATAACCTTTTTTAGCTCTCGATTTTCTAGCCAATTCTTCTGTTTCTTTACTCATTTTTGTCATTAATTTTGCTTCATATTTTCTTTTAACATCATTCCAAGCATCTATTTCTTCTTGTGCTTCTTTATTTCCTCCATCTGCTTGTTTTTGTAATTTTGCTAATATTTCATCATATTCACTTTTAGCTGCTATATCTTGCTTTTCATATACTTTCTCTATCATTATTTCTTTATTTTTTGTACTTGTAAATTGTACTTTTTCCCCACAAGCTACTAATAATCCTGTCATCATAACTATTAATAATATTTTTTTCATATTCTTTCCTCCTACTTTATATTTCTCTCTATCTTAATAAACAACTTATTCGTTACATTATATACTATTCTATTGTCCATCACTATCTTTTTAATACCATTTTCTCTAATTCTTTATAAGAAATTTCTAAATTAATATATTTTTTTAATAATTCTTGAGTTTCTTCACTTGGTAATTTCGATCCATCAACAGTTGACATTAACAAAGCTTTTTCAACTTCTTTTTTTCTTTTTTCTATTTCTAATTCTCTTTCTATTTGAGTCATTTTTCCTCCTATCATACTAATCTTTACTCTGATTTTCAATATATTTTTTGATAGTTTCCTCACTAACAACTCCTACAGAGCAAGAAAAATAATTTTTTGTCCATAAAGATGGTAATTTAGATTTTAAGTATGGAAATTCTTCTCTTAAAATTCCAGCAGAAACTCTTTTAAACTCTTTTACTATTTTATGCAAAGTTAATCGAGGATCAAATTCAATAAATATATGAACATTATTAGGCATTATTTTTAAAGTTTTAACTTCAATATCTTTTTCCTTAGCAATTTGAAAAATTATTTCTTTTAAACGTTCATCGACACCATTTAAAAGAACTTTTCTACGATATTTAGAGCAAAAGATAATATAAAATTGATTCTTATATACAATACCTTCTTTGTGAGTATAATCATCTGTCATATTTATCCACCTCAATTATATTATATCATAAAACATTAGTTTTCTCAACAATAAACTAATGTTTTTGTTTTGAAATATTATAAAAAATAAACAATAAAAAGATTTTTAGTTATTTAGAATCTTTTTCTTTTCTAAATATAATAGCGGACAAATTGTCCGCTATAAATTATCTTTCATTTTCATTTGATCTAATTCTGCTTCTTGTTGGTTTTTCCTTTGAAGTTTCCTTTGGTTTAACTTTTTCTTTAGTTGCTTCTATAAACTTTTCTACTGTTGGATATTTCTCTTTTAATTCTGGACCAGCAAATTGATAAGCCCAACTACAAGTTTTAAGTGCTATTTTCATTAATTTTTCATCATTTTTAAGTTCTTCTGAAGCATAATTTATATTAAATCCTGTTACTTGTACTGCTCTAAACATAATATCTCTATTATTTCTAATATCATCATTAGTATATTTAAATATATCAGTTCCATAATGTTTTATACATTCTTCTATTATGTCTTTATCATTTTGGAGTCTTGAAGAAGCATACATTACAATATCATTATTCTTTTTTATTAAAGGCATAACTAGCTCTTTATCATCTTGAATTTCTTTTGAAGCATACTTTAAATTCCAACAGTTATCTTTAAGTGCTATTTTCATTATTTCTTTATTACTTCTTATATTTTCTGAAGCATACTTAATATTTCTAGTATCTTTTTTAATAGCTTCTAATACCACTTCAGGATCATTTTGAAGCTTTTGTGAAGCATATTCAAGGGCTAAACTAAAATTTTTAATTGCTTCAATAACAATTTCTTTATTGTTTTTTAATCTATCTGATAGACGATTCAAATGTAAACCATATTGTTTAACTGCTTCCATTCCTATTTCAAAATCATCTCTAAGTTCTTCTGAAATATATCCAATAGCTCCTCCATATTGTTTAATTGCCATCATTGCTATCTCTTTATTATTTTTAAGTACTGGTGAAGCATATTCTATAGATTTACCATTTTGCTTTATTGCTTCTTTAACTATTTCAGGATCATTTCTAAGCTCTTCTGAAGCATATTCTATAGCCCAACAATTTTGTTTGACTGCTATTAAAACTACTTCAGGATCATTTTGGAGTGCTGGTGAAGCATATTTCAAGTTCATACCATCTTCTTTTAAACTATTTAAAACTTCTTCTTTTTTAGTCCAATTCATATTTTTCCCCTTATCAAAAAATAATTCGTATATTATTTTTATTTTTTCTCATATAACTAAATTATATAAAAAATAGCACTATTTTACCACCCATATCCTTTATTAGCTCTTGATTTTTTTGCTAATGCTTCTGTTTTATCAGACATTTTTCTCATTCTTTCAGCTTCCTCTCTTCTTATTTGTTCTTTAGCTTCCTCTTCTGCTAGTCTTTCTGCTTCCATAATTATTTTCTTAGCGTCTAATTCGCTCATTCTAGCGATTTTGTTATTAAGTTGGTCTATTCCCTTCTTAGTAGCTAAAGAAGACTGTAAATTCCCTTTTGCTCCGTCTGTGAGTGCCATAAAGTTTGCCATTGATTGATTCTCTTTCTCATTTTGTTCTAATATAGTTGTAGCAGTTTTTAGATGTTCTTTCAAGTTATCATTTCTGTTTTGAGATAATCTATACATCTCTTTAGCTAACTCTTTATTATCCATCTTTGCTAATCTATCTCTTGTAGCATAGATTCTATCAAAGTTGCTGTCTATTGTTTCTGCGTGTCTTAATATAGATTTTGAATTGTTATTAATTGTATTAAGATCTTTAAGTGCTTTTACAAGTTCTTGATTTTTTTCTCCTAATACTAAACCAGACCAACTTTCCAAGTTAGTAATATCATGTTGAAGCTGTTCTAATTGTTGTTGAGTTTGAATAATATTTTCAGTAGCTGTTTTAACTTCTTCTATTTTTTGTAAGATCATCATTTGATAATTTTGCATATTTTGTTGATGGTTAGTAGGGTCATAAACTATTTTAGCTCCAAAAGCTTGTGAAGCTAAAATTAAACTTGAAATAATTATTAGTATTTTTTTCATTATTATCACTCCTTCTTTCTATATTTAAGTTTTTAATTTTTTATTTTAAAAACAAAAAAACCTAAAACTAAGTAGCACAAAAATGCTATCTTAATCTTAGGCTCTCCGTCTCCCAGTTTCTGGCTTTCCCTTTATATAAATACATTAATTTTCAATAAAAATAGTTATCTAAGCAGCAATAGAGTATCTCTGTTTTCTCCTCTTACTCAGTACTTCTATCTACTCTTTAATTTATTTTTTTCTTTTATTATATCATATATATTTTTATTTTTTAAGAAAATATCTTAGCTTTTTATTTTATTTTTTAACCTGTAATAACTCATCAAAAGAAATCTCCCTACCATTACCAGTATCATTTTCTAATTTTTTCATCAGCTCATCAATTTCTTCTTGCTCCTTAGTATCTACATATTCACAATTATCAGCTAAAACTTCTTTGATATAATTAATAGTTGCAATTCTCACCACTTCTGAAAAAGACTTTCCTATTTTTTTACAAAATTCTTGAATAATTTTATTTTCTTCTTTTGATAAAATAATATTTTTCCTTAAATAAATTCTCATAACATATCTCCTTATTATAGTGTATTATAGATATATAATATAGCCAAAATTTAAAAACAAGTGATTTTTTCTCTAATTTATATCTTATAAAACCTCAAATTCTATAAAAAAATGAGTGTAACCTCCTTTTTTTATTTTCCTTATCTTTCTTGTCCTTTAGTTCTTGCTCTACTTCTAGTAGGTTTTTCCTTTTTTTCTTCTTTTGATTTAGATTTTTCTTTAGTTGATTCCATAAACTTTTCTACTGTTGGATATTTCTCTTTTATTTTTTCTCCAACATACATATAGCTGCTTTTATCTTCTGTTATTGCTGCTAAAACCATTTCAGGATCGTTTTTTAGGTTTTCTGAAGTATAATTGATAGCGTTTCCATTGTTTTTTAATGCTACTAAAAGAACTTCTTTATCAGCCTTTAATCTTTCTGAAATCTCTAAATATGCTATTCCATCAGTTTCTAGGACTTTTTTTACAACTTCTTTATCATCTCTTAATCTTTCTGAAGCATATTCTAATGGGAAAGATGTTTCCTTACTAAAATGTAGTAATATATCTTTATCATCTCTTAATTTTTCTGGTAAAAAAGAGTAAATTTCACATTGACTGCTACTCATTTCCAAAATAAGATTTTTATCATTTTGTAGTCTAGTTGAAGCATAACTAATAGTAAAATAATCTCTTTTTATAGCTTCTTTTACAACATCAAAATCATCTTTAAGTCTTGATGAAGCATATTCTAAAGCATGAGGATTAGTTCTAACTGCTGATATTACTATTTCTTTATCATCTCTGAATTTGTCTAAAGCTTGTTCAATAGCATAACCATAAGTTTTAGTTGCAATTAATAATAGTTCCTTATCATCTTGTAATCTGTCTGAAATATTAAAATATGATCTTCCATCTACTTCTAAAATTTTCTTTACTACTTCCCTGTCATCTTTTAATCTATTTGAAGTATGTACAAAAGGATAGGAAGTTTCTTTACAAGCTTCTAATAATATATCTTTATCATCTCTTAATTTATCTGGTAGCATATGATAAATTTCTGAATTTTGTCTTACTACTTCTAGCCCTATATCTTTATCATTTTTCAACTCTTCTGAAAGAAAGAAAAATGAATCTACTTTTTCTTTTACTGCTTCTAAAGCTATTTCTTTATTATTTTTAAGTGCTGGTGAAGCATAATCAATAGAGAAACCATCTTGTTTTACTGCTGCTAATACTACTTCAAAATCTGATTTAAATTTTTCTGGTGCAAATTCAAGAGATTCTCCACTTTGGCTTACTGCTGTTAAGACTACCTCTTTATCGTTTCTAAGCTCTTCTGAAACATATTTAAGTGCATTTCCAGAATTGTGACAAATTTCTAACACCAAGTTTTTATCATTCTTCAATTCTTCTGAAGCAAAACCAAAGGCATATCCGTTGTCATGTGTAGCTATTAATACTAATTCTCTATCATTTTGTAACTCTGGTGAAACATACTCGAGGGCAACTCCTACATTTTGAACTGCTGTCATTGCTATCTCTTTATTATTTTGAAGTCTTGGAGAAGCGTATTCTAACATATGTCCACTAACAATTACAGATAATTTAACAATATCTTCATCGTCTTTTAAATTATCTGATAAGTATTTAAGTGATATATTATTTTTTAAAATATTAGGTAATATAAATTCTTTATCATTTCTTAACTCTTCAGAAGCAAATTCTATAGCATAATTTTTATCCTCAATAGCTGCTAAAACTACTTCTTTATCATTTTGGAGTACTGGAGAAGCATATTTAAGGGCGTATCCGTTTTTTCTTACTGCTTCAAGAACTATTTGTTTATCATTTCTTAACTCTTCTGATAAATAATTTAAGACATTAGTGCCATTAGCACTTATTGCTCTTGACACTATATATTTAGTATTCCTTAATTTCTCTGAAGCAAATTGAATAGAGTTACCAGATCTACTTATAGCTTCCATAACTATTTCTTTATCAGCTTGAAGGGCTGGAGAAGCATATTTCAAATTCATTCCATCTTGTTTTACTGCTACTAATACAACTTCTCTATCGTTTCTTAACTCTAATGGAGCTATAGATAATGATCTACCATTTCTTATATTATTTAGTACATATTCTTTATCTTTCCAATCCATATATTCCTCCTAACATTGACGGACAAGTTGTCCGTTAGTTTTTTTATTTTGATTTTTTATCTAGCTTATGGTATTATCTATATATAGAATTTAAGATTGTAATCATCATTATATTTTAATTAAAAAAATTTCAATATTGTGTTTCATAGTTTTTGTACCTTGTATATTTCAAAATTTTTAATATGCTTTTTTAAGTAATGTGCAAAATATGGTTTTTGTACCTTGTAATTTTTAATACAATTTTAAATTCATAAAAAAGGAGTTTATACTCCTTTTTTTATCTTTCATTTCCTTTTGATCTTGCTCTACTTCTTGGAGTTCTTTCTTTAGACACTTCTTTTTTTAATTCAATTGATTTTACAAGTTCTCCTGATTTATAAGTTGACTCTTTTATAATTTCATTTCTTTGATTTCTTGAATAATTTAGCCATAATCCTTCTTTTTTATCGTCTTTATATGTTCCTGATTCTTTTATATTTCCATTGTCATAGTATTGTCTATATTCTCCATCTTTTAATGATAAAGTATTATTTTTTTCATTTTGAATTTTATAATTTACAATTTCTTTTACATTTCCATTTTCATAGAATATTTTATTTTCTCCAATAAATAAATTATTTTTTAATTTATGCTCAAATTGGAGTGTTTTATTTGGATAATATCCTTTCCAAGTTTCAATACCAGATTGATATATAGAATGAGATTTAACAGATAAATTTTCATAATATGATTTTCTTTCAACAAGCTGTCCATATTGATATCTTTCTACACTTTCTAACATTCCTTTTTCATAATAACGTGTTTCAGTCATTCTTCCATCTTGGTAATCACTTTCTTTAAATCTTGAGCCATTATCTAAATATTCAGTTTTAATTCCATTAAGATTATCATTAAAATAATTAGCTTTTTCTTTTATTTTTCCATTTTCATAATAAGTAGTTTTAAGTCCATTAAGTCTACCATTTTCATATTCTTCAATTTCTTTTATTTTTCCATTTTCAAAATAGCTAATACATTTTCCTTCTATTTCATCATTTTGCATATGAAATTCAGATTCTATTTGTCCTCCTGGATAATAGTTAGTTGCTTTTCCTTTACATATTCCATGTTCATAATTTGATATTTGCCATAAAAATAGTTTGTCATTTTCATCTGTTTGATAACTTCTATATTCTCCATGAAGATTTCCATCAATATATGTACCTTCTGATTCAAGTTCTCCAGTATATATATAAGCTCTATATGGACCATTTGGAATATCATGTATATAACTTTTTACTTCCTTTAATCTAAGAGTTTCAATATCATATTTAAAAGATTCTCCCTCTTTTAAGTTATCTTTATAAGTTCCAACTTCAGCAACTTCATCATTTGTAAAAATTTTAGCATATTTACCATTTAATTTACCTTTTTCATAAAAGCAAATTTCCTCTTTAATCCATTCATCTTCTTTAGGAATTACCCATAATCCTTGTTTTTCTCCATTTTCATTAAAGTTATTTATATTTATCATTTCCCCTTGTCTTGCTAATTCTAACAAGATATCCTCATATTTTACTTGAGAAATAAGAGTATCAAGACATTCTTTATAAGAACCTTTTATATTGCTTTCTACAATATTTTCAACCATTTTTTCAAGATTCCACTCATTTGTCTTTATGTCTTTATAAAGTGAATAGATATTTATTCCATCGTGAATATTTAAGCTAAGAGAGTTTTCTTCTAATTTAGATTCAAACTCTCTACTTAAAGTAAAACAATATTCTTGATTATCTTTACTCATTTCATTAAATGTTTCTTTATTATCAAATAATAAAAGATCTTCAAATTCTTTATTATCAAACATATTTTCAACATTTACAAAATAATTATCCAGTATGTGTTCAAAATTATAATACCTATCATTTCCTACAGAATAAAGTCCATCATCAAATATTCTTATATCTGCATAATTAAGATTTTCCTTTTCATTTATTATATCTATATCAGCATAATTACTTCCCCAAGTACACATTACTTTATTGTCTGGATCTACTTCTTTCTCTATTAATTCTAAAACTTCATTTATATTTTTTTCTATTTCTTTGCTCTCTTTAAATTTTTCCATTTTCACCCCTCCTGTTATAAACGGACAAGTTGTCCGCTATAAATTATCTTTCTTGTCCTTTAGCTCTTGATCTACTTCTTGTAGATTTTTCTCTTTTTTCTTCTTTTGACTTAGATTTATTCTTAATTGATTCTTTAAACTCTTTTATAGTTGGATATTTTTCTTTAATCTCTTTTCCAGCATATATATATGAGCTTTCTCTATCTTTTACTGCTTCTTTAACTATTTCAAGATCATTTCTAAGTTCTTTGGATAAATATTGAAGCGATCCTCCCCAACTTTTAACAGCTATCATTCCTATCTCTTTATTAGACTTAAATTCATCACTTAAATATTTAATAGAACTTCCTTCTCTTTTTATAGCTTCTAAAACAACTTCTTTATCCTTTCTTAGTGCTTCTGAAGTATATTGAATCAATTTTCCATCTAATTTTACTGCCATTAAAGCTATATCTTTATCTTCTTGTAGTTTTTCTGGAATATATTTAATTATATTTGCATTTTTTCTAATACATTCCTTTACAAACTCTTTATTATTTTGAAGTTCTGGTGAAGCATACTTAATAGCCTTTTCATTATTTATTATTGCTTGAATAACAATTTCTTTATTGCCTTGAAATTGTGGTGAAGCAAATTCTAACATATCTCCAGAAACTCTTGCAATTCTTGTTACAATCTCTTCATCATTTCTAAGGCTTTCTGGTATATATTCAAAAGACTTTGGATTTCTAGTTATAGCAGATAATATAAAGTCTTTATTATCAAGTAATTCTTTTGAAGCATATTTCATTGTAGATTCATCATTTTTTATTGCAGATAACATTATTTCTTCATCATTTTTAAACTTATCTAATGAATGATAAATAGCTCTTCCATAAGTTTTAGTTGCTATCAATAATAGTTCTTTATCTTCCTTTAATCTATCTGAAATTTTAAAATATCCAATTCCATTTATTTCTAAGACTTTTTCCACTACTTCTCTATTATCCTTTAGTCTATCTGAAGCATGAATAAATGAGAAAGGATCTTTATTACAAGTTTCTAATAATATTTCTTCATTATCTTTTAATTTATCCGAAAGAAAACAATAAAGGTTTGGGTTTAATTTTACTGTTTCTAAGGCTATTTCTTTAGTATCTTTTAACTCATCTGAAATATATTTAAAAGCTTCTGTATTATTTTTTATTGCTTCTAAAGCTATTTCTGGATCGTTTTGAAATCTTTCTGAAGCAAATTTCAAATTGTATCCATCACTTTTTACTGCTATTAATACTAGAGATTTGTCATCTCTTAATTTCTCTGAAAGTGCTGGAAAAATAGTATTTGTCTGTTTTAATGCTGCCATTGCAATTTGTTTATTCTCTTTTAAATTTTCTGATAAATATGGATAGCTCCAACCATCTTCTATACAAGCGTCCATTCCTATTTCAAAATCATCTTGTAATCTTTTAGAAGCAAATTCTATAGACAATCCGTTGCTATTTACTGCTGCTAAAACTATATCTTTATCATCTCTGAAATTTTCAGGAACATTTTTTAAATTCCAACCACGATCTTTAACATAATTCAAAACATCTTCTTTACTATTAAATTCCATATAAAATCATCTCCTCATATTATATTAAAAAAAGTATAAAAAAAGAGCCTAAAACTAAGTAGCACAAAAATGCTATCTTAATCTTAGGCTCTCCGTTTCCCAGTTTCTGGCTTTCCTTCTATGTTAATAAATTAGTTTTCAATAAAAATAGTTATCTAAGCAGCAATAGAGTATCTCTGTTTTCTCCTCTTACTTAGTATTTTTACCTACTTATTAGTTTATTTTTTCTTTTATTATATCATATCTAATTTTATTTTTTAAGTAAATATCTTAGCTTTTTATTTTGATTTTTTATATGGTTTATGGTACAATTTTCTTATAGAATTTGAGGTTTTTGTACCTTGTTAAATTTGAATGTAGTAAATGGGAAAAAATAAAAAGAAGCAGGTAAATCGTGTTTTTCTACCTTATAAGACTTCAAATTCTATAAAAAAAGAAAGGAGTTTTCACTCCTTTTTTCTTTTTCTTATCTTTCGTTTCCTTTAGCTCTTCCTCTACTTCTAGTTGTTCTTTCTTTTTGGACTTCTTTTGGTTTAATTTTTTCTTTTGTTGATTTTATGGAATTGATATTTACATTATTAATTTCTTCTAATATTCCATTTTTATATTTAAAAGTATCTTTTACCACTCCTGGATTTGTACTAGAATAAGTTATCCAAATACCATCTTGTTTTCCATTTACATATTGTCCTTTTTCTTCTAAATTTCCTTCAATACTATATTTTTTATATTCTCCGTCTAAAACATTATTTTTGTAGTTTTTTTCTTCAAATAATATATTATTAGCTTCAAAGAACTTTTTATAATTACCTTCATATTGGAGATTAATCATTGTTCCTTTCTCAATTATGCCATCTTCATATTTAGTAAAATTATCTATAATCTTATTCTCTTCATAAGTTCTTATTGTTTCTTTAATTAATTTACCTTGTTCATTATAATTTTTTCCAGAAATCTTAGAAATTTTACCTAAATCAAAATCAAACCTTTCAATTTTATATTCAGCTTTTAATGTTCCATTATTATATTTAGCAGAGAAATTTTCATTTTTTATTTTTCCAGCAACATAAGTTCCAAGTAAAACTCCATCATATGTATATTGCTTGAATTGTCCATGTTTTAGTCCATTTTGATATGTTCCAATTTCTATTAATTTTCCTCTCGTAGAATATTCCTTATATTCTCCTTCAAGTTGTCCATTTTTATAGTTTTTTTCCTCAACTAAAATATTTGTATCTGCTAAAAATTTTTGATATTTACCATCTAATTTAAAATTGACTTTTGTTCCTTTTTCTATAAATTTTTCTCCATAAGTTTCAAATTTATCTGTTATATTTTTTCCATCATAGGATCTTGAAATTTTATTTATCAACTTTCCATCTATATTAAAATCTTCTTTTTCTCCTTCTATCAATCTTTCTTTTACATGTATTCTTGTTTTTAAATTATTATTTTCATATTTACAAGTAAATACAGCTTCGCCAATCATTTTCCCATTTTTTTGATACCCTTCTAACATACCATCATTTATGAACTTAATAACATTACCTTCTTTTATATTGTTTTGGTAATAACCAGTTTCTATTAATTTTCCTCTTGTAGAAAATTCCTTATATTCTCCATTAAGTTTACCTTCTTTATATGTAAGTATATTTTTTAATGTTCCATCTTCATAAAACTCTACTAAGACTCCATCTTTTTGTTCTTTATCATTTATTGAATATTTTGCTTTTAAATCTCTGGTACTATCGTAATACTCATAAATGTCTTTCATGCTTTCTTTCCCTCCCTTATATTTCCATACCTTTTTTTGTTCTAACCCTACTTCTTATTCTAGTTTTCTTAGGCTCTTCTTGAGTTTTTGACTTTTTAGCTTTTTTAGTTTCTACTTTATTTAAAGCTTTAAAAAGATTTTTTTCTTTTGTTTCTTCATTTAAAAATGCTTTCTTTAACAGTTTAATTCCATTTACAACTTTAGTTCCTTCTTGAACTATTTCTTCCTTTGATTTTTTTAAATGTTCATATTCTTTAGGGTATTTCATCATTGATATGTATCTTGGTAAAAATGTTTCTATTGCTTCAGAAGCTTTGTCAGTTCCTTTAAAGATTCCATCTCCTAAATCTAATCTTATATTCTTAAAAATTTCATAATTATCATATGACATTGAAATATATGTTTTATCACAGTAAGGAGCTTTTCTTTCCATATTAAATTGTTTATCATGCTCCATAATTTCTTTAAATAATTTATATGCTTCTGCTCCTTGAAGAGTTGTTTCATCTGGAATATTAAAGTCATACTCTGAAAAATTTAATGTAATACTAAATTTATCTATTGATTCTCTTTCTTGGTTGCCTTCTTTTATTTGAATTAAATCTTCTTTTTCTTTAAAATTAGCTATAATAGTAGCATTTTTTTCCAATTCTTTATTAGCATATTCTATAATTTCAGCTTCACTTTTTTGTTCTCCAAAAAGTAAATTACTTTTTTCATAGTAATATTCTGTATCTTTAATCATATCTAGTGCTTCTATATTTAAAAGATGTTCAAGTCCTTCTGAAACTTTTGTATATCCTCCAAATTCACCATCTCCAATTCCTGTCATTCTATTAGTGATATTGATTTTATCATCATATATTAAAGTTATTTCTGACTTATATGTTTCTTCTCTAAAGTTATTTTCATTATCTAATTTCATTACTTTTTCTAAAAACTTATATGCTTCTATTCCTTTTAATTCAGTTTCATCTGGAACTCCTAAAGAAAAATTTTCATCTTTTTCACTCCAATGATGAATTACAGTTAATTTTTCCATAGGATTATTAGTTTTTCCTTCCTCTTTTGAAGCTGTATTTTCCTGTATTAAGTCTTTTGTCTTAACATACTCTCTATATCTCTCCATAATATATGAACACACTTTATCCGCCTCTTTAGAAGCTCTATATAGCTCATTAGGATCTGATCTTAACATTTTATTCCAACCATTTAAATAAGCTGAATGGTTTTCAAAATGTTTTCCTTCACTTGAAATTCCAAGTTCTGCTTTAAGGAATAATGAAGACAACTCTGCTATTAGTTCCTCTTTAGCATATTCAGGTGACAGTGGACTTGTTATCATTTCTCTTCCTAATTCTTTTCCAGTAGAATGTGCCATTTCATGTAATAAGGTTGCTAAGTAATCTTCTGTAGTTTTAAAGCTATCTCTTAAAGGAAGAGTTATTTTATCATTAGCTGGACTATAATAAGCTCTAACTTGTGCTGCTTCTTGTATAGGACATCTTGATGAAGCTATAAAGTCATTTGCTACTTCTAATATTTTATCATGTGATAATTTAGGAAGTTCAAATTTAGGATAATCTCCTTCTATTTGTTCTAAGTTAAATACAGTAAAATAGCTTATTCTAGGTTTATCTAAAGGAACATCAACTTTTTCTTTTTCCCCCTTATCATTTATAATTTCTTCTTTTTTTGTCCATATCCAATATTCACAAGGGTGTCCATGTTCCCCTTTTTTTACTTTCCAACCTTTTTCTTGTGCTTGTTTAAATGTTACAAATCTTGGATCTTGGTAATTATTTTCTGCAACTACATATCCTAAATGTAATTTATTAATTCCATTATATTTAGCTCCACTTACAGGATTTTGACTTCTTAAAGCATTAATATCCCAACCACTATCCCAAATATATCCTTTTTCCATATTTGCTATAATCTTATCTACAAGAGATTTTCTTTCAGATTGTACCTTTTCAAAAGCTGATATTTTTTCTTTTTTTTCTGCCATTAATCATCAACCTCCTCAAACTCAACATCACAATCTTCTGGTAAAACAGGATATACTTCATTCATATTTACTCCGTACTTATCTGCTATTCTTTGTAATTTTTCCATTTTTTCTTGACTTGTCATTTTTACCTCCCAATTTTTAGAGTTTATTAATATTTTTTTCTTTCAATTATTTCATATTTTTTAGGATAATTTAAAATTTCTTCTACTTTGTAGTTTTTATCTACTTTTTTTTCTAAACAATCATTTTTATTCCATAAATATATAAAAAATATAATAATCAGCATAAGAATCAAGATTACTAATTTAATAATATAGTTAAAAATATTATTATTTTTAATTTTAAAATTTTCTACTTCTTTTTTTTCACCATTAAAATAAATATATTTTTTTATATTACCATATTCTTTTTCAAGCCATATTCCAGTTTTTTTACCATCAAAAAATTCTCCTTCAGCCGTCCATTCTCCTTTATAGTATTTTTTTGATTTACCTTGTTTTTTACCTGCAACATAAAATATTTCTTCTTCTATATCTCCATATCTATCATATATTTTACATAAACCATCTTTTAAATTGTTTTCTGTTGAAAACTCAAATTCTTCTCTTACAACTCCATTATCAAACTCTTTTCTTATTTCCTTTCCCATTTAAAAACTCCTTATATTTGTTGAAAACTAATAATTACCTTGAATTTTCTTTAGTTCTGGCTCTACTTCTTGTAGCTCTTTCTTTTAATTTTCCTTTAGTTTTATTTTTTATATCTTCAATTAACTTATTTTCTTTTTCAGATATAGATATTTCTTTATTACTTGATCTTTCATATGAGTAATTGGATAATAAAAACTCTTCTCTAAAACTAAATGTTTTATTTTTTCCAATAATAAAATGGTCTTCTACGCTTTTAGAAAACCGCATTGCCATTTTTTCTATCACTTCTGTTACATGAATATCCCCTTCACTTGGTGAAATACTTCCAGAAGGGTGATTATGAAATATAATTAAACCATCTGTTTCTTGATTTAATAAAAATGGAGTAATTATTATAGGATCTATTCTTGCTTCTCTTATTCCTCCCTTAAATAGACTTGTTTCAATATTAGTGATATTTTGATCTTTATTATATGTTATTAGTCCAAAGTATTCCTGACTTTTTTCTTGATTAGCTATCTTTAATATTTCTTTTATTTTTCTTCTATCATCTTTTATATTCAAATGTAAAAGTTCATTTTTAGCATAATAATCCATAAATTCATGTAATTCTTTAGAATTAATTTTTTTCTTTTCTTCTTTAAAATTTTTATTTTTCCCATTTATTATATCTTCTTCTGTAAATTGACAGTTTCCAATTCCATTTTTACTATCAAGTTCCAAATTTTTATCTAATTCAATCCTATCTATTATTTTGTAACCAAATAGCTTAAAATCCATTTCTAATCTTAAAAGTTTATTATATTCTTTTTCATGTGAAAGTAAGATAACATGATTAGCAGTTTCAACATAACTTTTATCTAAAATATCTTTAAATTTTGTTTCTACTGAAAATTTATTATCACTTAAAACTTCCATATTATTATTAAACATAATAACTTGTACTTCATCTCTATCTGGAATATTATTTTTTAAATAATCAAAAAGTTTATATTGACCTTTAATGATTGTTTTTTTATTTTCTTTTTCTTGATTGAATTTTAAATATTTTCCTAATTTATGTGTGTCTATTGAATTTTGTTTTAATTTTAAATAAAGCTCCTCTTTATTGTTGCAGTTAAAATATTTATAAAAACTATCTTTCATAAAACATCACTTTTTTCTTGGACATAGTTTAAAAACTCTTTAATTTCTTTAACTAAAGGTTCATCTTGGTGGTTTTCATCATTTAAATATTCATATAACTCATCAAAATTTTTCACATTTAAATCTTTCATCAACTCTTCCATAATTTCCTCCTATATAAGCGGACAAGTTGTCCGTTGGTTAAAAAAGTATAAAAAAAGAGCCTAAAACTAAGTAGCACAAAAATGCTATCTTAATCTTAGGCTCTCCGTTTCCCAGTTTCTGGCTTTCCTTCTATGTTAATAAATTAGTTTTCAATAAAAATAGTTATCTAAGCAGCAATAGAGTATCTCTGTTTTCTCCTCTTACTTAGTACTTTTATTTACTCTCTAATCTATTTTTTTCTTTTATTATATCATATCTAAGTTTAATTTTTAAGTAAATATCTTAGCTTTTTATTTTGATTTTTTGCCTGACTTATGGTACAATTTAAGCATAGAATTTGAGGCTTTTGTACCTTGTTAATTTTTAATAGAGTAAAACATTACAACTTTTTTATTGACAAAAAAATAGTTTTTGTACCTTGTGTAATTTTAGTTGAATAAAAGAGAAGAAATACTCAAAGATCTTGAATTTTTGTTTTTGTACCTTGTAAATTTTAAAAGAAATTAAAGATAATAATCTAGTTGATGTTTTTATCTTATAACTCCAAGAAGGCTCTTTCCTCTTTAGGTGAGGATTAGTCATAAAAAAATATTTGTAAAAACAATATGAGTGATGGTTTTTATACCTTGTAAAATTTGAGCCTAATAAAAGTCATTAACACTCATTAGATTTGGGTATTTGTGTTTTTGTACCTTGTAAAGATAAAAAATAAACACTTCAAATTCTATTAAAAAAAGGAGTATCAACTCCTTTTTTATTTTGCTATCTTTCTTGTCCTTTTGATTTAGCAGCTTTTGATCTTTGTTGATTTTTTACTTGCTTAGGCATACTTGTAATAGCTTTAGTTTCAGATCTATTTTTTATTTTATGTTCATATCTATATTGTCCTTCCATATTTAAAAATTCTGTTTCCCTTAATCCTTTAATAACCTTTTCTACATTTCCACTTTCATAGTAAAAAGTTTTATTTCTTTTAGCTGGATCTTGAATAGAATTGTTATAAGAATCTAATGTTTCCTCACTTTTTAATGCTCCACTAGGATAAAACTCTTTGCAAACTTTTTTATTCATATCAATTTCTTTTATTTTTTTACCATCTTCAAAAAAACTTGTTATTTGATACCCTTTTTCAAAATTAGTAGTTCTTACTAATTCTCCTTTTGAATCAAAATCTCTAACTTCTTTTTCCTTATTATTTTGATAGTCAATTTCAAGACGATCTTTAGAGTTTAAACTTTGTTTAATCCAAGTTCCAGTTCTTTCCCCTTCAATATTATAATCTCCTTTTAGAATACAATCTTCTAATTTAAATTTTGCACTTACTAATGAATTATTAACATATAGAAGTTCATCACCCTTATCTGTTTCCCATATACCTGTTTTTTGTCCAAATATATAATGTCCAGTCATTTCTTTAGGTAAATTATTAGGTGATAACTCATTTTGATCTATAATACTCAATACACATGGTTCTGTACGTTTCCCAGTATAATTTCTTTCGGAGATTCCTTTCATTTTTTCAGCAAACTCTTTTTCTGCTTTGTAGTCTTTTACTTTTGTTTTATATCCAGTTTTAGAAGATCCAGTTTCTTGTATTTCTTTTTCTAATTCTCCTGTTTTAGAATAATGTTTAGTTATTGTATTATAATATCTATTTTTACAATTAGTTATTTTTTCAGTAGTTAAAACATTATCTTCATATACTTTTCTAATTTTTTCATAATTTTCAGGAACAAATCTATATTTTCCATAATCTTGAAATTCTTTATTAGTCATTTTATATTCTTCTACTATTTTTGAATCTTTATTATATACACTAGGTTTAGTAATAGTATGATTCTCATAATCTGTTAAAAATATCTCTTCAAAATCTTCAAAAGTTTTTTTCTCCCATATACCTATTCTTTCACCTTTTTTATTTACTATTCCATATTCACTTCCAATTTTTTCATCTAATTCATTTACTACTGTAATTTCTAAATATTTATTTCCTTTAATTCTGTCTTTCAATTTTTCCCATAAATTTCTATTATCTGCCATTTAACTATCCTCTTATTATTATATTGCTTTTGCTTCTAACAAGCTCTTTTGTAATCTTTCTGAAGCATATTTTAAATTTTCCCTATTCTTTTTAATAGCAGCTTTAACAATCTCATCATCATTTTTTAACTCTTCTGAAAGATAGTTTAAAAAATATGCTTCCTGGATCTCTCCAAAATATGAATCTTGATTTAGCTCATTAATTGCTCTTAATATAAATTTCTTATTATTTTTCAACTCATCTGAAGCATACTTTAAGTTACCATAATATTTTTTAGCTGCTGCTATTACTACATCTTCGTCATTTTTAAACTTTTCAGGTAAGTCTTTTAAAATATATGGATCATTTAGAATATAGTTTAATTGTCCATCTTTTTTAGATTTAATCTCAAAGTTTTCAATCTTCTCTAAAATCATCTCTTTTTCATTGTTTTTCATAAAACCAATTATTTTTTTTAATATATTTTTCATGTTTTCCTCCTTTAGCTAACGGACAATTTGTCCGCTTATAATTTTAAAAAATAAAAAAAGAGTCTAAAACTAAGTAGCATAAAAATGCTATCTTAATCTTAGGCTCTCCGTTTCCCAGTTTCTGGCTTTCCTTCT
>ERZ791617.338-NODE-338-length-33882-cov-11.4664_pt1 | contig 33882 bp, 37 predicted proteins | sample MGYA00510272_ERZ791617 | MGnify/ENA primary metagenome ERZ791617 (study PRJEB30046, sample SAMN00715200) | human gut metagenome | study: EMG produced TPA metagenomics assembly of the A metagenome-wide association study of gut microbiota in type 2...
GAACAGCAGGCACAAGTCCTGATTATCCAGCAGGTTGTCATCTTCGGGCAGCACCCTGTCGGCATTGCGCAGTACCCGTACATCCTTGCAGAGTTCTTCCAGTTTGGCGTACAGCTTTTGCATCCATACGCTGAAATCGTCATTCTCTATATACATGATTGCTTCATTTTTCCGATTATACATTATGGTCTGTCAATCGATTGATGAAGCAAAGTTCAGAAAACAAGCGCAAAGAAATTATAGGGGAACTAATGGAATCCCCTATAAATAAATTCTAAACCTTTGGTTATCTGTACCCTTTCTTGTCATGTTCCTTTTTGATAAGTTCCGCCAGTCCATTAAGAAACTCTGTCAGCTTGCCCGGCTTGCGTTTTATCACGTCCTCATGATTTTGGTAACAGTCGCCTATCCTGATGTTGAACAGCCATTCAAAAGCTTTCGCCAAGTCCACCAAGTAGGCGGGCTTACCGTTCTGATACACGATGTCTTTGGAGAGGAACAGACCGCTTACCATTTCCATGATGTTGATAAGGGTTGTTTTGTCAGCGAGATATAGAGGGGAAAGGACTTGTTTGTTGGTACGTTGCTGTAGCTGTTCCGGGTACTTGATACGCCATTCGATAAGGCGTATTTCGGTGTTTAAAAGTCCTATCGCTTCATCAATTAAGTGCAAATAGGGCATTTTTTTCTTGCTCAAACCGCACTCGGTACGATTTAAGACGATGCAAGCCAAAGAAGAAATAACGTACTAACACGCTATAATCCTGCTCATTAATACTAAAATCGGCTACATAGGCTGCTAATTCATTAATAGCTTCTATCAACTCGGATGCAGAAACTTTACGTTGAGAATATTCCGATAATAATCGAAAAAACTTCTGTTGTAATAATTTATTCATATTAATTGCTATAACTAAGAATATAGTGAGTATTCCTTATTATCCTAAAATAAAGAAACTCACTATATTGCTTCAATTTTATAGATTTTCTAATTCTTGCAAAATAGCTTTTCCCACCTCTAAGGCAGATTGAGGGTTTTGTCCTGTTATAATTCTATGGTCTACTGTAACATGTGACTTCCACAAACCGGATTTTTCAAAAAGACAACCTCTTTTTTTTAATTCTGTTTCAAGCATAAATGGTACTATTGAATCTGTATTAAGGAATTTTTCTTCTTCATTCGTGAAACTATTTATTTTTTTACCCTTGATTAATAGCTCTCCATTTGATAATTTTACATTCAATAAAGCTGCTGGCGCATGACAGACAGCACTTACAACACCCCCATTTTCATAAATTGTTTGAGCTATTCTTCCTAAATCTTGGTTATTAGGATAATCCCACATAACTCCGTGTCCCCCAGCATAAAAAACTGCAATGTATTCTACAGGATTAACTTCTTGGGGATTTAATGTATGCTCTATTTTAAATCGATAAACCGAGTTTTCCCAAAACGCTTTATTTATTTCATCTGTCAAATCGACTGCTTCTGCTGGAGCTTTACCACCTTTGGGACTTACAAAATCTATCTCATACCCAGCACTTATCAAAACAGACCAAGGGTGGCTTACTTCTGATAAATAATAACCTGTTGGATTATTGGTATTTCCCAATCTATCATGGCTGGTAACAACAAATAATATCTTCTTTTTCATTTCCTAATTTATATATATGAAACAATTTCATTAATTTCCTTTCTCGTAGATAGTTGATGTTCTTTGCTGATTGTATAGCCAATGGGAATTATTGCTATAGGTTGAATATATGCTTCTAAATCAAGATTTTCCTTACACATCGCAACATCAAAATTGCATACCCAACAAGTTCCTAACCCTTGTTCTGCTGCTGCTAAACAAATATGCTCAGTAGTTATAGCCCCGTCAATATCAGCATGGTTTTTATTATCAAACTGTCGTTTCCATGCAATATCAGTATTTACGCAGACAACAATATATACAGGAGCTTCCGTAAACCATTTTGCCGGATAGCACTTAGCTAATTTCTGTTTTTGGGAATCGCTCTGTACTACAATAAATGTCCACGGTTGTTTATTGACTGCCGAAGGAGCCAAACGAGCACAATCCAAAATGTAGTCCAGTTTTTCTTTTTCTACCACTTGCTGTGCATAATGCCTAACAGAATGGCGTTCTTTTACTAATTCTAAGAAGTTCATAATTCATATATAAATTAAAAGATTATTTCAGAGAGCAAAATTATACCGATTTCATTCTTTGTTTTTAGTATATATTTTCCTAAATACAGTATATTTGCAACATGAAAAAGGAAAATCTACATCAGCCGTTTGAAATCAGCGTAAAAGAGCTCGAAGAATCTCCTCTTAAAGAGCATGAACATACATTTTTTGAATTAGTTTATATCCTTTCCGGAACAGGTTTACAATGCATCAATAATAATAAATTTGATTATCATGAGGGACATATGTTTCTAATAACCCCTCAAGATTGCCATTCTTTTGATATTCATACTACTACAAAATTCTTTTTCATTCGTTTTAATGATATATATATTCATTCTGGTTTCTTTGGAACTAAAAATATTAAGAACTTAGAATTTATTCTTCAACATGCCAATCATCAACCGGGTTGTATCTTAAAAAACATCACGGATAAACCGCTTATAAAGTCTATAATAGAAGCTCTTATAAGAGAATATGTAAATCAAGATTTGTATAACAAAGAACTGATACAACAATTAATAAATACATTGATAGTCATCGTTACTCGTAACATAGCCAAGTATCTGCCTGAAAAGATTGATGAACGTTCAGAGGAAAAGACATTAGATATTTTGCAATATATCCAAAACAATATATATAATCCCGATAAAATAAAGGCAGACACTATTAGTCAGCATTTTGGCATCTCGCAAAATTATTTGGGGCGCTATTTTAAAAAGCATACAAATGAAACAATGCAACAATACATCATCAAATATAAGTTGAAGTTAGTAGAAAACAGATTATTGCATAGCGAAATGAGAATCAATGAGATTTCTGCTGAATTAGGCTTTACAGATGAAAGCCACTTAAACAAGCTATTCAAAAAATATAAAGGCGTCATACCCTCTGAATTTAGGAAAAGGAATTTATGACAACTATTTTGTTTTCACTGATTTATCCGTAAATTTGCATTGTTAAGATAAAATTCATGCTAAATACAGAAAACATACAATCACTTATTGATAGCGGAGAAGGCTACAATGTAGAATTTAAGGTTCGTGTTCCTTCAAAGGTGCGTGAACTGACAGAGGAAATATGTGCTTTCGCCAATGCAGACGGAGGATATTTGCTTATTGGAGTAGATGATAACGGACAAGTGGTAGATACTAACTTAGAAAACGATAAGCGTTCTGCTATTCAAGGTTCTATCAGCGAAATATCTCCTGCACTCCACTGTGAATTGTATTCCGTAAATATTGTGAATAAAACTGTTTGGGTGATTGATGTTCCGTCCGGCAAGGATAAACCTTATATATTCTCCGGTTCTATCTATGTCCGTGAGGGGGCAAACTCACAGAAACTTCGCACAGCCGAAGAAATGCGCAGCTTCTTTCAGGAGTGTAACAAAATCTTCTTCGACCATATACCCTGCCATTGGTTCAATATTTACACAGATGCAGATGAACAGATGATTAAGGATTTCCGAACAGAAGCAAAACTAAGTCCATCCACACCCGACAAACAAATATTTGAAAACTTGGAACTGTTTACCGAGAATGGAACGGCAAAGAACGGTGCAGCGATGTTCTTCGGCAAGCAACCTGAACGAAAGTTTCCACATGCTATCACAAGGTGTGTTCTTTTCAAGGGAACGAATAAAGTCTATATTATAGATGATAAAACATTCGGAGGTTCATTGTACCAGCAATATCTACAGGCTATAGCTTGGTTGGAAAGTAAACTGCAAGTAGCCTATAAAATAGAGGGAACAGGACCAAGAGAAGAAATTTGGGAAATACCTCTGACCGTATTTAAAGAAGCCATTATAAACGCTCTGTCACATCGTGATTACTATGAACAAGGTGCAAGCATTATGATAGAAATGTTTGACGACCGGGTAGAGATTTCCAATCCCGGAGGACTTCTGCCTATTGTAGCTAAAGATTTCGGGCATAAAAGCATGACACGTAATCCGCTAATTTTCGGTTTATTTACCCGTATGCACTTGGTCGAAAGAGTTGCATCCGGTATTCCTCGTATGCAGGAAGCCATGAGGGAAGCAAATCTACCCGAACCGGAATTTCATACGGAAGGGATATTTACGATAGTACTCAAAAGAAAACACGGTATCATGAGTGATACAGTAAATGATACAGTAAATGATACAGTAAATGATACAGTAAATGAGAAGAAACAGGAAGTTCTTAATTTACTGAAAGAACATGCAGGATTAAATGCTACAGAAATAGCACGACAATTAAGAAAGAGTGTACCGACTATAAAACGATATTTAAGTTCTTTATCTAAGCAAAATCTGATTGAATTCAGAGGAGCACCTAAAATAGGAGGATATTATTTAAAAGAATAATAATTAGCACACCCTATATTGAGAAATACAACCCAAAATTATCGCTAAATAAACAAAGCGAATAATTAAAATATATTTTATATAACTTTGCAAGAAAATAAAGATTATGGCAGAAATCGAGAAACAAATAAAGGAACAGGAACGTTGGAGTGAACTTTTACTAGACCAAACATTCAGAGAAAAGTCTCCCCGACAAACTTTTGATGGAAGAAATCCATTTGAAGGGGATTATGGACGGCTAATATCAAGTTCACCTATAAGACGCCTTCAAGACAAGACACAAGTCTTTCCCTTAGAACAAAGTGATTTTATACGAACCCGATTAACTCATTCACTCGAAGTTTCGTATATAGCTAGTTCAATTGGGTTAAGTATCGAAAAATTCTTGCTAGAACAAAAATATATAACAGAAATTTATAAAGGACATATTAGTTCTCTATTACGGGTTAGTGGACTTATTCATGATTTAGGCAACCCTCCTTTTGGACATTTTGGCGAAGAAGCAATAAGAAGCTACTTTGTTGATTTCTTTAATGAAGAAGAAAATAAGAAAGGATTGGGAAATCAGGAGATACAAGATCTTACAAATTTTGATGGTAATGTTCAAACATTTAGAATATTAAGAAAGTTGCATTTCTTCAAAGATGAATACAGTTTCAATTTAACATATCCTTCTTTAGCGTGTATCATAAAATATCCGCATTCTTCAATTAATGGCAATGAAGGAAAGCTGGCTAAACATGTTGCTTTAAAAAAATTTGGATATTTTGCATCTGAAAATAAGGATTACGAAGAAATATCTCAAGTGCTAAAATTGCAGAATAAGAGACATCCAGTAACATATTTATTAGAAGCAGCAGATGATATTGCTTTTAGTGCAGCAGATATTGAAGATGGAGCAAAGCTAGGATTGATTGATTTTGAAATCATCAAAGCCACATTTAACAAAAATCTTAAACAGAACAAGGACTTGTTGGAAGAATTGGACAAACTGTATAATCAGTTTCAATCATTCAATAATGAAAAACTTTTTTTAATTGTTCAAAACTTTAGAGTACTTACTCAAGGACGAATGATTGGAGCAGTTATTGAATGTTTTAAAGAAAACTATGACACAATAATGGATGGTAGTTTTCCCTATGAATTAATACTAGCTTCTACTGCTTCAGATATTAGAAAGGCGTACAAAGAACTTCAGTTGATAATTTTCGACAATAAGAAGATTATGAAAACAGAAATAGCTGGCTGGGAAGCATTATATGGATTATTAGATATATTTATTCCTGCTACAAAATCTGACAATTTTCAAACAAAAGGCAACAACAAAGAATCTAGATTGTATAAACTAATATCATCTAGTTTTCGTTTTATATACGAAAACTATAATAAAGACGAAAATGTTAGTAAACAATATAAAAAATATCAACTTGTAGTTGATTATATTGCAGGTATGACTGATTCATATGCTCTAGATTTATACCAAAAATTAAAAGGAATAAAACTATAATGCTAAAGCCTATATCTGATTATAATTTATTCAAACTTAACTTCAAGAAGGAATTTTATTCTTTCTTGGAGTCTTACCCTATATTTAAGTTTTTTCTGTATGAAACGCTTGTTGAAGGGACTGCTTATGTTATAGGAGGATATTTAAGAGATATAGCTAATAAAAAAGCATCAAGAGATTTAGATATAATTTTCAATCTTCCTTCAAATCGTTTAATTTCAATATTGACAAATTCAAAGTTAAAATTTAATATCAACAGAATGGGAGGAGCCAAAATTGATCTTTGTGATTATCAAGTCGATTTATGGAGTTTTGAAAACAATTGGAGTTTTAGGAATAATTTAGTCAAATTGAACGAACAATATATTGTTGAAAATATAGCAGAAGGATGTTTCTATAATTTTGACTCACTCGTTATGAACATAAATAAACTTGAATTATGTTCTAAATACTACAATGAATGTGTTGAGAAAATGGAATTAGATATAATTCAAAAAAATGACAACTATAAAAAACTCAATCCAACAATTGAAGCTAATATTCTACGTGCTATATTTCTTCATATAAAATACGACTTGCAATACTCTCAAAACTGCAAAGATTATTTACAAAGAAGACTTTTTCATTTAAAATATCAATATCAAGAGTTTGCATATCACATTATTGCAATCAAACGAAAATACCCCAAATATGATCATGAACTGAGTGATGAGGTTCTAATAGATAACATTAAAAATATAATGAAAGATAATCCTCAGCTATCTCTATTTCTATGACTCCATACTAACTAATTATAAATTAGCATGAATACAATATCATAATATTGCTTATATGCATTAAAGTATAAAATATTTAAGGCATAAGAATTACCAAACACAATATAAATATTATCTTTGTGCTCAGAAATCGTACCCAAGAAACAAACTGATGTCGAACGGTGCAAAGCTGTGAAAACCTTATTCAAGGGACTAACATCGTGATAAAGATATAACTTATTGAGAAATAGTGCCATACAAACCGACTTTCGGTTGCTGGTGGCACCACCAAAAAGCTTTTCAATTTTAGAAAACCCTTGAATTAGAGATAGTTCAAGGGCTATTTTTTTACCCTCACTACGCATTCCGCTACATATTTGTGAAGTTGGATTTCGCCAATTCAGTGGTTTTTTTTAAGGCTTTTGAAAAAGCCATAAATATGTACCATACTTCATTGTTTTTCAATTGTTTGACAATTCCAATCTCCGGTGTGAAAAAGTAATTTTGCACACATGACCGGATGAAGTCGAAAAAGTGAAAGAAATTTAAAAATTCGATATTTCCCATCGGGATAAAAAAAGGAATCGAACCCGGGATACAAAAGGCAATTCGAACCTGAAAAAAATGGGATTTTTATGGCTTTTCCACAAGTCCCTCAAAAAAGCCACCGAATTTAACATTTCGCTCCATATCCTCATGCCATCCGGTTTTGACGAAACAATTGAATGTAACACCTCAAAAAACAAAAGTGATGAAATAAGGAACAATGAACATTCTGTTTTTATAGGAGGAAACTGAATATTTCAACAAGATGTACAAAGATAACGCAACCTTGCTAAAAATCAAATAGTTATAAAACACATTTTCTTAGTAAGGTAAGGAAAGGAAGCAAGAAAAAGCATATTTGAGTAAGAGTTAGGTTACCAAATCGTAACTCAGTTCAAACACCTCAAATATGGTTATAATAAGCTATATTACAGTTGTTTGCACATTTTTGCATAACATCAAATAACTCAACAGTAATTAAATTTGTAACTAAAAAAGTTGAGTTATGAAAAGTACATTCAAAGTATTATTTTACGTAAAGAAACAGTCTGTAAAAAACGGAAAGGCACCGGTTATGGGCCGTATCACCATCAATGGAACCCAAGCCGGTTTCAGTTGTAAGAAAGAAGTGTCCCTCGCTTTGTGGGACGTCAAAACCAACCGGGCCAAAGGCAAGTCCGAGGAGGCCCGTACACTCAATCAGGAGCTTGACAATATCAAGGCGCAAATCACCAGGCACTACCAGTACATCTGCGACCACGACAGTTTTGTCACAGCAAAGAAAGTCTATAACCGCTATGTCGGCTTCTCAGAGGAATGCCACACTCTTATGAACCTTTTCAGGGAACAGCTGGAATCGTATAAAAAGAAAATCGGCATAGAGAAAGCCGAAAGCACTTATCGCGGTCTGGTTGCCGATTACAAGAATCTCCTGCTTTTCATGAAAAGCAAGAAGAATACAGAGGATATTGTCATTGAGGAACTTGAGAAATCATTCATCGAGGATTACTATAACTGGATGCTCGGCACCTGTGCCTTGGCTAACTCCACTGCCTTCGGACGTGTCAATACCCTGAAATGGCTGATGTATATCGCGCAAGAAAAAGGCTGGATACGGGTCCATCCGTTCGCATCATTCGAGTGTATGCCCGAATACAAGAGGCGCTCCTTCCTTTCCGAAGAGGAACTGCAAAGGATAATCCGTATAGAATTGAGATACAAACGCCAGCGTGCCATGCGCGACATGTTCCTGTTCATGTGTTTCACCGGTCTTTCCTACGCAGACCTGAAAACTATAACCTACGCTAATATTCATACTGACTCCGACGGCGGTACATGGCTGATGGGCAACCGTATAAAAACGGGAGTGGCGTATGTCGTAAAATTGTTACCCATTGCCATCGAGCTGATTGAAAAATACCGGGGTACGGATGAAAAGAAAGACTCTCCCGAATGTGTCTTTCCGGTAGGCGAATACAATGCCATGCGGCTCAGTCTTGGAATCATAGGCAGGAAATGCAACTGCCGGGTCGAGGTCACCCCGCACATCGGACGCCACACGTTTGCCGTTCTGGCCATACTCAAGGGAATGCCGTTGGAAACCCTTCAGAAAGTGTTGGGGCATAAGTCCATCCTCTCCACGCAGGTATATGCCGAACTGATTAATCCGAAGGTAGGCGAGGACACCGACAGGATTTGCGAGAAAATCGGTCACGTTTACAAACTTGCCATGTAACATGTCAATAAAAAAGCGTCCGGAAGCCGATAGGCCGAAGGACGCTTTTTTATTACATACTTGTCTATTTTCTGAACCGTCTGAAATCCCTGTAATTCTTTTTCAATACTTCATACAAGGCACTCTCCGGGTAGAGAAGTTTCCCCCCGATAGTGGTATAAGGCACCAGCCTTTCATCCCTCAGCGTCTGCAATGTCCGCCGTGAGATATGCAGCAGGGTGCACACCTCATTCCCCGTCATGTAATGCTCGTCCGCAACCGTCGGGCGTATCCGTGCCGTAGCCTCTTCCACCGCTTTCCCCGCTTTCTTTATCCATCCGGTCAGTTCCTTGAACTCTTCCGAATCCCTTGTGATAATCTCCGCCATGCCTTACTTCCTTTTGATCAGTTCGTTTTCCAGTATCTCCCGAATATCCGTTTCTTGGTAGAAGAATTTTCCCCCTACGTTCGAGTGGGGGATTAGCCCATTATCCCGGTAGTTTTGCAGGCACCGTTTCGATATGCCCAGAGCCAGACATACGTCCTGCGCATCCATTCACTTGTCCGGTGCAGGCGGGGCAATCTTTTTCTGGAAGTCACTCATTTGTACGGCCAGCGTGCTGACCAGCTTTCTCAACTCCTGATACGCGCTTGTTTCAATAATCGTCAATTCCATACTAAAATTCTTTTTAAGTTTCTGAATATGTAGCAAAGTAAAGCACATTTTATATCCTTTTCAAACGGACAGTATCAGAGTCTTCCGTTGGCGTGCATTGGCGTATCTAACGATAAAAGAGAAGAGCTCGTCACTTGCATCCATACGACAACGGAACTTCCTTCTCCTTACTTGTTTTCCATGCCTTCTCCAGCATCACATCATACACATCCCATCTGTTCCGACCCGACAGCTTGTCTTCTATCTTTTCAAATTTCCCGTGATAACTGAACTAATCGGAGGATTCATCAACCACTCCGTCTATCGATAGCTTTTGTCCATGATATACAGCAGTGTCATCCGATCATAATTGTATGGGCTCCGCGTCAGGTTCAGCCCCTTTCCAGCGTCAATCAGCCTATAATAGTTCTCCCATGTGGAGGTAAGATCATAACTTTCATTGTCCGTTACATTTTTTAATACTGACCTGCCTTGAAATGCCTACCTTATCGTTTCTCCGTTTTCCTACCAACCGAAATGGTCATGACAACGATTCACTTTTCCTTCTATCAGCGAGAGCTATCCCCTCTGTTTATGGACAGCCGGGAATTTTATCACCAATTCAGAAGAAATCGTATCATGTTTTTAGGCTTTACAATTCAGCGCTCCATTCATCTTACCGAAATAAGAAGAAGTGTCGTGCTTGAAAGGATAAATATATAAACCACCGATAATAAATTAATTAAAAACATTTGAAAATGATATGTGCATAAAAACACTGTGTACCGGACATATTCTAATCCAAACGGTACTTTTTCAATTTCAGATAAAGCGTGCTCCGACTGATGCCCAGTAGCCGTGCGGCAGCCTTCCTGTCATTGCCCGTTGCCTCCAATGCTTTCAGAATGGTTGCCCGTTCCGTCCGCTCGTCATTAAGTGAATACTCTCCCGGTTGCCTGCCTTTATCGGGAATGTCTATCTCCCCGGTGGTTATCCAGTCATCTTTCGCCAATAAGGTGGCCCGTCTGACAACCATCCTCAATTCCCGTATGTTTCCCGGCCACGAATAAGATTTCAACCGTTTCTGTACTTCGCGGTCAAAGCCTTTCACTTTCCTTGAGAACTCTTGATTGGCGGCATCCAGCATGAATTCCGCCAACGGGATAATATCCTCAATGCACTCTGCCAGCAATGGTACATGCAACGGAAATTCATTCAGACGATGGAACAGGTCCTCCCTGAAACGTCCTTCGGCTATCGCCTTCTCCAGGTCCTCATTGGTAGCGGCTACCAGACGGATGTCCGTCTGAATCTCCTCTTTACCGCCTACGGGGCGGTAGCGTTTTTCCTGCAAGGCACGCAACAGTGCCCTTTGTACCTCGGCATTCAGATTGCCCACCTCGTCCAGAAACAGTGTCCCATGGTTGGCGGCGGCAAACATGCCCGTCTTGTTTTCCGTCGCTCCGGTAAAGGCACCCTTCACATGACCGAACAGTTCCGATGCCGCCAGTTCCTTCGGAAGTACCCCGCAATCCACTGCGATGAAAGATGCATCCGACCGACCGCTCAACACATGTATTTGCCGGGCCACATACTCCTTGCCTGTCCCTGATGCGCCACGTATCAGCACGGCTAACGTATCCACCGGAGCCACCAGCCGGATATGCTCCTGCAATCTCAATGCCAAAGGGCTTTTGCTTGTATAGAATCTTTGTTTTGTATTGCCGTCCCTTCTCTTACGTTCCAATGCTTTCCGGATAATACCGAGTACCTTTTCTGTCTGCACAGGTTTGGGCAGATAGTCCACGACACCTTTTTTAACCGCTTCCACTGCACCGGGTATGTCCCCGTAGCCTGTCATGATAAGGAAAGGAATACGATAGCCATGTGTATTCATCCATTCCAGCAGTTCCATGCCATTGCCGTTGTCGAAACGAAAATCCGACAATACCAGATCCACATCATGATTGCCCAAAAACTCCTTTGCATTGTCCACGGATAATACATAACGGGCATTGATACCGTTTTTCACCAGCCAGTTTGTGGTAGCACGTGCATACACACGGTCATCCTCTACTATCAATACAGTTTCCATATAGCCTTTTCTTTATTCTTTTTGCTTTCTTTAGAGCATATTCCACAGCTTTAATCAGTTCCTCTATTCTTTCGTCCGATAGGCCACCCCATTTTTCGGAAGGCATGGAAGCCATTTCCCTCAGTTCACTTTGGGGAATGTTTATACGGATCATTTCCCAAAGCGGTGCGGCTTTGTGTATGATACTCCCCAACTTCTTATAATCTCCCGTGGAAAAAGCGTCCCTTATTCCGGCAAGTTCATCCATGGTATCCTCTATAAATAGGTCCAGCATCTCTTCCACGTTTTCCTCTCCTTCCATGATGGCAGCAAAATCAGATCGATCCATTTGTGAAACTGCCGCCAGCAACTCTTCCTCAGAGAAAGGCTTATACAGACAGTCGGCAAAACCTGCGGTAAGATACTTTCCCTTTTTATCGGAACGTGCCGTGATGGCTATGACGGGAATCTCCCATGCCCGAGGAATGTTCGATGTCCTCAACAGCTCAAGGACCGAGAAGCCATTTGCACCGGGCATCTGTATGTCGGTCAGCAGAAGGTCGTATTTCTGTTTGTTCAGACAATCCATCAACTCCCGGACATCGGTGCAGCAGTCACAGTGAATCTGACTGCGGGAAAGCATTTTACTGATGACTTCCAGCTGGATACGGTTGTCATCAATGACCAGCACACGGATATCAACGGGCAATTCACAAACAGGAGAAAACTTCTTTTCCGGACAGACGAGTTGTTCGGCCGGTAGTATAGGCAGGAAAACAGAAAAACGGCTGCCTTTACCGGGTACACTCTCCACTTCCACATGCCCCTGCATTGAGGATACGAGTCGGGCCGTAATTGCCAACCCCAACCCGAAGCCGGGGATATTACGCGCATTATCGAGCCTTTCGAAAGCTCCGAATATCCGTTTTTTCTCCTCAAGGCCTATTCCCATACCCGTATCCAGGACAGAAATGTGGAGATCTCCCGGCCGGTATTCCACCTCAAGAAGCACCTTCCCGTGAAATGTGAACTTCAAGGCATTGGACAGCAGGTTGCCGACTATCTGCCGGATATGCGAGCTGTCACAGTTGACCATAACATCCAGACCGGAGAAAGATGCGGTGAACGCAAGTTTTTTCTGCCGGGCGGCAAGACGGTGGCTGTCCGCTATTTCTTCAAACAGAGTTTTCAAGCTGAAGAGTGTGTTTTTGGAGTGCGTCCCACCTTCATCCATCCGGTGATATTCCATCAGCGTGTCTACCAGAGCGAGCATATAATCGGACGAATGCAGGATATTGCCCAGATAACCGGCTCTGCGACTACCATCGCTTTCCAAAGGTAACTGTTCCGCACAGCCTCTGATAGCTGCCAGCGGAGCACGCAGGTCATGGGTCACCGAGGCCATCAGCTCCTTACGTGAACGGAGCAATTCTCTATTCCGATTGTCGGACTGTTCAAGTTCCCTCTCGTACCGGAGACGGCGGTTCAAATCCCGGTGGATGAGGATATACAATACAATTGCCAGTAAAGAGACAGACAAAGCCAAGCCGGCTATCACATAGTAGGAGTTATTCCGTTCAAGGACAAAGGTTCTGTAGCCTGCGGCAAAACGTTCGTTATTCTCCCGTTCAAATTCAGAGACCATGCTGTTCATCCTTTCGTTCAGCTCCATGCTGCCAACGTATAAGCTGTCCATCTGTGCCTGTATTTGCACTAATCTTTCAGCCTGTTCCAAGGAAAACCTTTTATTTAAAGAGTGGAGCATACGTGTTGTCATTTCGATTGAAGGGGCAAATGATAAGGGGTATTGTTTACATTCAGCCTCTTCCCGCTGTTGCAAATAAACAGATTGGTTCTCTTTTTCCCTAAAAACGTTCCAAACATTTTTTTTCTTTTTAGGAATGTCTTTTGTATTGAATTCTAAAAAGGACATATTTTCCTTTGGCTGTACAGCTTGTTTCTGAACGGTCTGTATAATGGAAGGGATACTTTCCTGTACAATGTTACCTATATCCAGCAATTCATTGAAAGCATGTATTGTCTTAAAAAGAAGGATTTCTTTATTCCAAAGAAGAAGGCACAATGAGTCAATGTGGCTTTTCTGTAATGGAGTATGGATATGCTTCTTTAAAAGTTGTAGACCGTCGCAAATCTCGTGTCGTTTGCGACGGTATTTCTTCAAGTCGTCATTATCCCATGTTATGGCAATTTCCGCATAGGTAGAGAGCTCCAACAAGCTAATGTAGTTTTTTATTGCCAAACGATGTATCACCGCCAGTTCCTTTTCTTCTTTACGCAGCATGTGTCTCACCCCCTGTTCCTGACGGAACTGATAGACAATGAAGGCTAATAGTAAAATTAAAATAACATAGCCGAAAAATATTTTTAACTTTAACCACATAATAAAACCAACTGTAAAATTTTATACAATATCCATACCTAATAGAGTATAAAATTTGAAAAGTCACAATACAACCTGATTAGTGTGTAATGGAACTTTCATATTAAATCATCTTTTATATTAATGATGTATTAGCCGAAAAATGGATTCTACGTTTTGAAGAATAAAATGGAAAAGCTACTGAATGTAGTATTGTCTTCTGTCAATTAGAAAACAATGTTGGTAAAGCATTGTACAAATATTCTGCAATAGCTCGAAACTCATGCCGAGCCCCTTCTTGTTCATGAAAAGTCAGATGATTTACATCAAACACATCCGTAAATTTGGCCATGGCTTGTACTTGCGTCCATATCCTGTCGTAAGCTACATCATCTGTCCCGCTGCATGCCCAAATGTAGAAATCATTTTCCAGTGATGATGAAGAACGGACGATATTGGCCAGATGAGCCGCTGTTTCATCGGGATAATTCATTCCGGCAAAACGTCCCAATGACCATCCGTCGGAACTGATCGGCAGGAAATACTTGAAATAGTCCAGTGTATATTCCAGTGCATACCAGGTGGTTACTGCTCCCATGGAAAAACCTCCGATGGCCCGATGATTCCTGGAAGCCTGCAGCCCCTCTAAGTCCGTTTGCTGAGTGTATGTACAGTAACGGCTCTCTACCAATGGAAGCAGGTCGTTGACCAGTTCTTGAGGAAGAGCCTTGCAATAGGGGTCAGCATCAGGATAGTAATCGACAGGAGTGCCATATACATAACTTGTGGATACCACGATAACCGGAGACATGTCTCCCTTTTCGATCAGGTGGTCAAGCAAGTTCCGCATCATGCCGTTCTCGTTCTGAAAGAAGGAGGCAGCTGTTTCTCCATGCCCATGTACGAAATAGAACACATCATAGCATTCATCGGATGATTCCTTATACCCATACGGCAGGTAGACATAGGCCGTATTTGAGCGCATTTCACCGTTCCCATCCACATAGTTGCGGGTGTCATAGTCAATTTGCACCACGCTTCCTTGGGAAGCGGTTTCCTCCAGATATTCGGCTGGAACAGGTACGGTCTTGTTCAAGAGTGAGGGATAGCCGGAGGAAGTCTCAGCTTCGGTTACCTCCTCGTTGCCATTGCAAGCTGTCAGACACAGACAAAGCAAGAAGGTTTTAATAGTCATAGAAAATGTACACATAGTAAATTGTTTATAAGTTGCTTAAATATTATTCTTTGATTGTATATTATACCACGTTTGCTGGATCATTATACTAACGTATCGTGTAGGTAAGACTAAGCATCATATATGGCTCCAACACATTGCTTGATATATAATCACAGTAGTTGCTTTCTAACCGATGTGTAAAATTCCGGTTCTGTTTGAGTACATCAAAAGCTTCCAATTTGATTTCAGCAGCATTGTTTTTCAGGAATTTCTTACCTAAAGACAGATTCCATAGACAGTAATCTTTCGTACCCGTATCCAGACCTGTGTAACCTACATAGCTAAACGTACTGCGTAAAGTAAGCCCCCAAAAGAACATACAACCCAGTTTGACAGAAGCGGTATGAGTGATGTAATCGTTGTTTGTCGCTTCATCAGATGAACTGAATATATTGTTGATGGTAGCAGAGTAAGAGGCTGTAAAATCTATATTCTTATTGATATTGCTTCCGATAATTATTTTAGGTATTAAGTTCAGTTCACGTGTATCGCTTGTCACCCCATTAAAGACAGTGGGGGTATTGGTGTAATTGGCAGCTATGCTGACATTGATATTGCTGCGGATCAAATCAAGCGGAAATCCGTAAGTCAACATGAATTGCAGTGAATAGTAGCCATTCAAGTTTATCGGTCGGGTAAACTGTGCCCCCTTGTTGAGTGTAACAGAAAGCATCAACTCTATATTCTCATTGGCTACAAACGTGCTGTCTCCAATGTACTTCTGCTTATAGGTAGCTCCCAGCATGGCGATAAAAGTATGTCCGGACTTTGTCGTATGTATATAGCGAAGATTGGCTATATGCGATAATTCCTGATCCAGATAAGGGTTCCCGGCAAACAGAAACAGGGGATTTGAATTGTTGACCACAGATTGCAAATCCGTTATGGACGGCGAAGACGTGATGCTACGGTAACGGAACTGCAACGAATAGGCTTGGTCTAAGACATAGTGGAACATCAGTGAGGGAAGGACTGAAAAGTAACTGCGGGAGTGATGTTCGGATTGAGGATAGGTTAAATCTCCCTTCAAGTTTGCCCATTGGGTTTCCAGTCTCAACATGGCATTCCATCTGTCGCTCTGATAACGAATACCTACATTCCCGGATTGGGTCAGATAATCCGACCGATATATGCTGGAAAGATTTTCATCCAGTTGCTCGTAGGATTCCTCGTCCGGTCGTGACACAAAAGTCTTTTGTCCGTTCTCCGAATCAGAATAATTGAGCTTATATCCCAATTGCAACTGAAGCTCATCGGATATTTTTTCCGTAAAAGTCAGGTTGGAACGGAAACTGTATTGTTTTTTGATGTTATTCTTCAATTGGCTATGTTCTTCAGGAATGTTCTGTTCCAAAGAACTGTACAATAAGTCTGTAAAATCTGAACGGTTACTGCCATCCGTATTGCTCATGCGTCCGCTCAGCATCCATGATAATGTTCGTCCCGGTTTTGTGAAACGATGACGGAACAGCAGATCCGCACCAATATTATAGGCTTTGTTTTCTCCAACTGCCGTGGTACTTGTTTCATTGCTCAAGGCCCCGTCAGTTTTGTTTGTCCCTTGCAATGAATTGTTGCTGTCCATATTTTGAAAGCTCAAAGATGGGCGAAAAAGCAACGAACTCCGTTCGTTTATCTGGTAATCCAGCTTGAAATTGAACCGATGATTCCAGTTGGTCAGGTAATTCTCTTTATATTCTTCATAAGACATTTCAGCCAATGCTGCATCCAAATAATTACGGTTTGTTTGTTGAAGAGTCTGATTGTCTGATTTATTGAAAAAATAGCTCGAAGTTATTTTTAACTTTTTCCCCCATTGGTCTACATAATTCAGTCCCAGCCCATTGGTGGATGTAAGTCCGTCCATGCTGCCAATCATGAAGTCTGCTACGGAACTTCCACTTTGGTAACCTTTTTTCCCGCCCCCATTCCGGAATCCTTTTCTTTTGTTTCCAGAATTTGAAGATAGGATTCCTGTCAAATCTTCTTGTGAAAAATTCTGCTGATTTACATTGTTGGACATGCCTAATACTGATATACGTTGATTTTCATTAAAGAAATTCAGATTCCCATTTACCTTATAACGTTCATCAGTACCATATCCCGCAGTCATCTCTCCAAAAGTTCCTTGTCGGAATCCCGTTTTCGTGACGATATTTATAGTTTTAACTTCTTCGCCATCGTCAAATCCGGTGAACTCAGACTGGTCACTTTTCTTGTCAAAAATTTCGATACTGGCAATAATGTCCGAAGGCAGGTTCTTGACAGCCAGACTGACATCCCCTTCAAAGAATTCCTTGCCATCCACTAAAATCTTTTCCACTTGCTCTCCCTGAGCCTGAACAGTACCGCCCTCGACAACAACACCGGGCATCTTTGCCAGCAAATCCTCAGCCGAGCTTCCCTGCATTACCTTGAACGCCTCCGCATTGTACATGAGACTGTCACCACGTTGTTCGGCTCGGGTAGCACGTCCCGTAACTGCAACTTCTCCCAGCAACTGTGAGTTTTCCTGCATATATACATTGATTTTGTTGGAAGTATTTGCTATTTTAACAGTTTCCATAAAAGCTTTATAGCCTACATAAGAAATATTCAGGACATAAGTACCTGATTTAAGCTTATTGAAATAGAATTGCCCGCTCAAATCGGTAGTTGTAAATAAGGCACTCCCATTTTCCGGAACCAATTTGACTGTTGCAGAAATTAAGACCTCATCCGAAGCCTTGTCTTTTACGACACCACTTAGGCTTTGAGCCGAAACGGACAGTGACAGGCATAGACATGCCACAAGCAAAAGTATTCTTACCATAAAAACAGCTTTGATTAAAAGAAGAAATTGATCATTCACCTCCAAAGGAAGCCAGAATCTTATTTTTTCAATAAAAGCGGCTACCGATGACTCTTTTATCGCAAAGAACATTGGGGGATTATATATACCGGCTATTCGCTTGAGCGTATATGATTGAAAATCCAATTGAGACGTTTGTCCGTATAGCTCTCTGTGCAAGTCTTAATATGTGACCAGCCATTTTCCACGTCAAGTATAGTTTCCCTATTCAGCTCCTTTAACCGTTCCATAAAAGAAGTGACTGGAGCAATGTCCATTAGGTTATCGCCAGTCCCCATCACCGTGTAGACCGGAGTATTGGCGAGCAGAGCAGCATCTACCGTGTCCGGATTTCCGGCTACCGGCATAACGGCGGCAAACAAGTAAGGATAGGCAGATGCCATTTTCCAAACCCCTGTTCCTCCCATAGAACCGCCCATTAGATAGATACGGTCTGGATCCACTTTTCCCTTGTTCATGTATTCATCAACAAGATTTTTTATAATCTCATTTGTCTGGACTCCCCACGTAAGGGAGTCCGGACATTGAGGTACAATCATAAAGGCATTAATACGGTTTCTGCAAAGGTAATCGGCAATCGTATAGATTGCATCTTCATTCATTTGTCTGACATTATCACTTCCACGCTTTAGTCCGCCATGCAAATAGATTACCAATATCGGTTTCTGTTGTGTGCCACCGGCTGTTATCACCGTTTCCCTGTAAGGAAGTGTGATGTTATTATATGACCATACATTGAAACTGAAGTCTGAATCTGTATATCTGCATGGTGTAGCTGATGCCCAAATGCTCATGTACAAAAGAATAGTTATGATTATCATGCGCTGCCGCTGTATTCGCAGTAAATCATTCTTTCGACTGACCACGCTTTCCTTTCTTCATGTCAGCGATTGACTGTTCTATCATCTGTTTGTAGACCGTTTGCTGTTCGGCTGTCAGCAGAAGGCAGATGTCCGCCGTCAGTTTTTCGAGGGCTTCCCTGCGCTTTTCACGGGGATATTTCTGCTTGTTGAAATCCGCATACAATTCACGGATTTTCGTTTTCTGCTCATCGCTCAGGGTCAGCTTTTCATCCATTTCCTTGATGCGCTGTTCAGTCCGCTGTTGCGCAGTGAGCTTGGTTTTACTTTCTTGTGCTGGTACCTGCAAGGTGGTAGCGATGGCAATGGCCATCATTAAAAACATTCTTTTCATACTAAATTTCTATTATGAGTTGATAAAAAGTAGATAATAATCTCTGTCTATTTGGATTGGGGAGTATCTGTTCTGACAACCCGGAACCCCACATTGGCATAGCCTTTGTTTCCGGATCGCACATCGTCCGATTTCTCGCTGCGGCAGTCGTCACGTTTGGCATCCCAACTACCCCCTTTTACAAGATACTGTCCGTCGACGTCCGTTGAAGTGGTCCACTCCCAGCAGTTGCCCCAAAAGTCAATCCCTCCGCAGGCACCGGTAGATTGCTTGTAGGCATCTACGGCAGTCAGCCCCGACTCCACATGATTGGCATTCATGGCTACATCTTTAGGCATGTGTCCGGCACCCAAGATCCATTCTTCTTCACTGGGCAATCGATAGATATGCTTGCTATCCTGAGCCGTCAGCCATTGGCAGTAGGCTTGGGCATCCTGGAGGGAAATGTTCACTACCGGATAATTGTCCTGCCCTGATTTGTAAGTGAAACTGGGTTTAAAGGCAGCATACTCGGCATTGGTGACGGGAGCATACCCGATATAAGCCGTTGCATCAGAAGCCCCACGCAACACCATCCACGCATCCTTCGGATTATCGTCCCTTCGGGGGTCGATGAAACGGAGGAACTGTTGCTGGATTCGTGTTTCACGGTTCTCCACCATCTCATCAACGATACCCTGCATGTGTTCCACAATACTGTAAGTACGGGCTTCGCGTTCCAGTTCGCGCAGCTTGTTCTTCTTTCTGGCCACTACTTTGTCGTAGCGTACCCCCATCTGGTCGAGTAACGCCTGTCTGTTGGCTTCCGTCGGATTCTTCCGGTATAGGACAAAGAGCTTATGTGTCTTGGAATCCATTTTAGGCCGCCCTTTTTCCACCAGCGGTGCACCGGGCTTGTCAAACTCCAGTTCACTTTCCACCAAATCATCAGGACTGATGAACTCACCCAACTCTACTTTCTGATGTACTCCGAAATAGTGTGCCACCAGACCGTCCTTGTAAATGGAGAACCTGTATCCTCCATACAGATTGCAGGGGAGGGTGGAAATGTAGTAGTCCTTTCCGGGGATGAACCCGGACTTCTCACTGGAGATGTAGGTAATGATGGTGCTGGTATGCGCCATATCACCGACTACGGTTTTCCCAAAAGCATCCTGACGGGTGATTGCCGTACCAGCCAGCGGAAGACCGTCCACACTTTCCACTTCTATCTTCACCACACCTGCCATCGGAAGGTTAAATCGGATGCCACAACGCTGTTCGGCACTCCCTTCATACCCGTCTTCCTGGTCGGTCTGATGAATCGATACTGTTATTTTTGAGTCACTGTCATCCTTCTGTGCGGACACAGCAGTGACCGTCACAATGGCAACAGCCATTGCTAAAAATATTTTTTTCATCATGTAATGTGATTAGATAATTAGATGAGATCTGTTCTTACGACTCTGAAACCGACGTTGGCATAGCCTTGACCTCCGGAACGAACGACGTCTGATTTTTCGCTGCGGCAATCATCGCGTTCCGAATCCCAGCTGCCGCCTTTGATGATATACTGCCCCTCAGCATCCGTTGAAATAGTCCATTCCCAGCAATTGCCCCAGAAGTCAATACCTCCGCAAGCACCGGTTGTCTGGCTATAAGCATCTACCGCTGTCAGACCCGTCTCCACATGACCCGCATTCATGGATACATCCTTGGGCATGTGTCCGGCACCTAAAATCCATTCTTCATCGGTCGGCAGACGATAGCTATGCGTCGGGTCATTCTGTGCCAACCAATCGCAATAGGCCGTGGCTTCCTCTACGGTGATATTCACCACCGGATAATTATCCTGTCCGGCTTCATAGGTAAAATCCGACTTGAAGACTGCATATTCCGCGTTGGTAACGGGAGCATAACCGATGTAGGCATTGGGAGCGGAAGCCCCTCTCAGCACCATCCACGCATCATCCGGATTGTCGTCATTTCGGGGATCGATGAGACGCAGGAATTGCTGTTCAAGCCGGATGTCACGGTTTTCTACCATCTCGTCCACAATCTCCTGCATTTCTTCCACCACATCCAAGGTGAGGGCTTCTCTTTCCAGTTCGCGGAGCTTCGCTTTTTTACGGGCTACCACTTTATCGTAACGAATACCCATTTGATCCAGCAAAGCCTGCTTGTTTTCCTCTGTAGGGCTCTGCTGATATTGACGGAGAAGTGCCGTAGTCGTGGCATCCAGTTCCGGTCGTTCTTCTTCTACAAGCGGCGCATCCGGGTCGTCGAACTCCAATTCTTCCTCTATCAGGTCAGCGGGCGTGACGAATGAGCCCATTTCCACCGTTTGATGAACACCGAAATAATGTGCCACGAGGCCTTCCCGATAGATAGACAGGCGATAACCTCCATAAAGGTCGCAAGGCAAGGTAAAAATGGAGTAGTCTTTTCCAGGGGTCAATCCGTTTTCATCCGGGGCATTGAACACCAGGATGGAGTTGGCATTTTCAACTTCCCCAGTCAATGCTTCCCCTAAATCTCCCCATTGGATGCCGGTTGTTCCGGCCAAGGCATAGCCATCTACACTTTCCAACTCTATTTTAGTGATTCCGGACAACGAGAAATTCAGTTTCAGGCCACTGTAAATACTGCTTACATCCTGCGAACTTGGAAAATTCAATGCAATAACCCCATTTTCATCATATCCGTCGTTTCCAGCCACTTGTTCGGCAAGAACTGTCAAGGTTGGATTTCCGCTGCCGGATACTTCTCCCGGTTGGTCTGTAATCCCATCACTGTCACAAGAAGACATAGCTGTCGTCATGAAGAACGACAAACAAAATATGCCAAAAGCTTTTAATTTCATAATTTTCATTGTTTATTTACGTTTATCTTTATTTTGAGAACGTTGAAACAGCCGGTTCATCATTCTTCTTTCCAATACATATACTTTCTCTATTTGCGTGGGAGTCAGAAATTTGCTGTACTTCAAATAATACTTTTTACGTAGGTCAAGTATCTTCTGACTATGGGCAAACCTTTCGTTCATGGCTTGTTCAGCCTCTTTATCCGAAAGATGGGCTTTCTCTCTTTTAGGTCGGGGACCTAATGCCCAGATTTCTTTTTGGAACTGGCAGAAAGTTTCCACAAACTGCCGGGACGTTTTGTTATCCATCGCCATTTCATTAGCTATAAACTGAGCCTGTGTCTCGGCCAGTTGTTCACGGGTCATACGCTGCTGCTCGCTCTTTTGGGCATACGTATTTACATGGAACACAATCATGACCAAGGCAAGTACAACTACTTTAGTGATATTCTTCATTTCCTTTGTTATTATTCGTTCATAAACAGATCATACTGATAAGTCGCAAACAGGTAATCCTGATCGCTGCTGCTCAGATTGGCAAAAGCCTTTTCCACATCTTCAAAACTATTACTTGAATCATGGGGTAATAAGTTGAAGACAACCAATAATGCAATACTTGCCGCCACAAGTCCTCCCGTCACAGAATACCAAAGGCAAAAGTTGCGTTTGGGCTTGGAAGGAAGCATCTCCAATTTTACAGTTTCCCATACATTGTTTTCCATATCATCCAAGAAACCGTCCGGCGCGGTATAAGGCAGCCGTTTACCTACGCGGTCGAAATCAAAATCTTCTTTCATACATCTAATTGTTAGCATTCATGTATTTGACAATCTTATCTTTGGCAATATGATAGCTGGACTTTACACCATCAGTTGTTGAACCGATAATTCCGGCAATCTCATCATATCCCAAATCATTATAGTATCGTAAGTTAAAAGCCAGCTGTTGCTTGGTAGGCAAGGATAAAATGGCTTTTTGCAACTTTACAGCTTCCAAATCATTGTAATCGACAAATTCATCAGCCATCAGATTGCTTAGCTCACTCGAAGAATCATCCAATGACACCCGTTCCTCTTTTTTATACCGATCCAACAGGCGCAAAGCTTCGTTGGTGGCAATACGGTATACCCAGGAACGTAAAGTGCATTCGCCTTTAAAATCGGATAATGACCTGAATACCCTTATAAAAGTTTCTTGCGTTGCATCCTGTGCATCTTCATGGGTTACAACCAACCTTCGGATATGCCAGTAAACCGCTTCCCTATATTTTGTCATCAGATAGCGGAAACCTTTCTCCGGTTCCTTAGCCGTTAGCTCCACCAGTTCCTTGTCATCCTTTATGCTCATAAACAGTCGGGGATTCACTTGCCATATAGATGGAAGGTGTATTTAACTTAGTCATATCCGTAATCTGTGAGTTAATGACCATACAATGCCTGTGGTGATGGGGATGACGAGACTTGCGTACAGTCACACAGGATTGCAGCAAAAACAAGACTGTCACTCCCAGCATCAGTAGTTTCCAAATCTTTTTCATATCCTATTATCTTTTGGTATATATTTTCTTTTTCCCTCTAATTACGAGTTGTATTGGATTTTTCTTATCCATGGCAAAAGCATCCAGTTCAGCTTCTGCCGCAGCTCTACTGAGTTGCGTCATCTTGGCATATTGTTTAATCGTCAGATATTTGTTCGTTTTCAAGTAAGCCATAGCCATTGCCAATCTTTCCTTTCGATTGAATCGGTTACTGATATAATGGAGCATGTCCGGTTTAACCACAACGGTAACAACCCGATTAGAAGGATAGTAACAATAGTGACGCCAATGTTGGGCATTTACAGCTCCGCAAATCAACAACATCACCAAAATTAGCATTCCTACCTTTTCTTTTATAGTTGCATACATAGTTACTATTTTTTATTAGACAATTTTATCTTACATACCTTTTCATGAGCTCATTTAAATGGATGTTCTGTATAAAAGACCCGATAAAGGAATGAAAGTAAAATCAAACAAGTAATATTTTTGTTTTTTAATTTAATATTTTACTTGCTAAGAAATATAAGAAACACAATTTCTATTAATTAAATTCGGCTTTTTTCTGTATTACATTACTTGTAATATTCTATTATACCATTCAAGCAACAGCCCTTGAATCCCGCCGTATTTCAATTCTCTTTTTCCCATATAACGATTTTCCCATTTTTATTTATCCCGTCAGTAGCTCCACCTTGCCGGGTTCAGGGTGCGAAGCTACGGACGGGACCCCTAAAAATCTGCAAGGCCGCTTCGCGCCCTGCGGGTTTTGGCGAAAATTTTTCAATCCGTCCAGCCGGGCGGTTGAAAATTTTTCACCAAAAGCCTTGCATATTTTCTCCCCGTCCGTATCTGCCCCCTGAAACGAGCAAGGTGAAGCCACCGACAAGGCATAAAAAAAAAGTCAATGTTATGAAAAAGAGAATTGAAATACAGCAGGATTGGAAACGAGGCTTCGGCTCCGCTCCAACCGGCATTAAAAATTGGGTGAAGTGGTCGCTGGTCGGTTTCGTGGTCTATGTGGCGGTGCGTTTCGTGTGTGCCTTTTTGGGTGGTATTCTGCCCATGTCGGCAGTTTTGGCGGTGGTGGTTTTCCTCATCCGTGCCGTGTGGCGTATCCTTTGCGTGCCCGCTCTTTTCATCCTTATTCTTTGCGTGATACTCTGACAGAATATGAATCATTTTAAAATCAAATCATTATGACTAAAGTACATTTATTAGGAGCTAACAGAAGTTACGACAGAAGCGTTCAGACCGTTTCAGTCAACCAAGTGGTAGTATTGGAAGGCTACAGCTATGACAGCTATGTTGTGTATGAAGTAAGCCGCAACGGGTGGGGAATAACCTATCATCTTATCAATTTGCGGACATACGAGTTTCATACATCCGACCTTATCCGGCCGTTATCGGAAAAATTCGGAATAGGAATCTATTACGATGATGCAAACCCCAGGTTTTTAGATCCGTTGGAAACAGCCGCTTTACTCACCAAGGCAAAAGAGAAGAAAGCCGAAGAAGAAAAGAAAGCGAAGGAAACAAGAGAGGAATACGGACGTATCGCCAAAATCGGTGCGGAGCGTTTGCGCCCCCTTGTCCCAACGGATGCAAAGGCGGTCATTATCGGCACGTTACGGGTAAACGAGTGCGACAGCTATACGGACTATTATGACTACAGTATAGCAAGAACCGTCATTTTAGGCTTTTCCAAACATACACGCAACCTCTTTTCAGAAATGCGCAAGCATGCCGCCAATTTTGAGGGAACAGCCTATTTGGCGGAATATAACGCAGATTACGAACACCGGGAAAATTACAGCATGGGAGACGGTATGTATCTGGGCAGGAACAAGTACAGCGGTTGGACGGTTGAGAAAGAGCCTATCCACGACCTTGAAAAATTCATAGAACGGTATGCGCACACCGCAGGGGATGAAGCCAACCTTTGCATGAAAGCACCGCAGAGAAACAGCGATACGGCAGAACAATCCACAGCAACCGCAGACCTTTCAACCCTCAGTCTTGAAATCGTGGAATACAGCGAGAAGGCGATTGCCGTATTCGGTGACACCAGGCCGATAAAGGACATTCTGAAAGACTTGAACGGTCTGTTCCGTGCGAACCTCACCTATAAGGGCGAAAGGCGTGCAGGGTGGATATATTCCAAGAAGCAGGAAACGAAAGTAAGGGAAGCACTCGCCACGTGCATCCGTGTATGACAGCATGAACGGCAGGGCGGAACAATCCGCCCGCCTATCAACGAACCCATAAAAAAGTAACGACATGAGAACGGAAACAAGAACATACACCCTCTATCGGATAACCGAGTTATCCGAGGAAGCCAAAGAGAAAGCACACAACGAATGGTTATGCAACCGATATTTTTACGGTTGGACACACGAGAACCGTCAGACCCTTGATACCTTTTGCGAACGCTTCGGCATTGTGTGCCGTAATTGGAGATATGACGCATGCAATTACAGCTATGACTACCGCAGCAGGCAGGAAGACTGCATAGACGGGCTAAACGGTTGGCGGCCTATCTGATGAACAACCATTGGAACGACCTGTACACGCCAAAATATTTTTGGAAAGGGACGAAAGGACGAAAAAGCAGGATATTTGTAGATGCCTGTTGTCCCCTTACGGGCTATTATATAGATAACTGTATTCTTGATCCGATTTATCAGTTCTTGAAATCCCCCACCGAAAATATCACGTTTGACAGCCTTATGAACGAATGTCTCGACAGTTTTTTCCGTGCTTGTCGGGATGATATGGAAAGCACCCGGACTTTGGAATACTTCACGGAAGAAAGCAACGCCAACGGTTGGGAATACCTTTCAGACGGAAAACTATTCAATTAATTATCAACATTTAAAACTTATCATTATGAAAACGAACAAGAAAGTACAGACGAACAGCGTACAGAAATCAGAGAAAGAAAATGCAGTAAAGGTGACCGCTTTGGCAATCATCCCGAAACCGATTACACTACTCACACCGCAGGACGTGCCCACGGCTACCGAAGTGACAGAAACACCCGAAACGGCAACCGTTCCCACTGTTACGGAAGAAGCACCGCAGCAGGCCACGTTCAAGACACCGCTTGCAACGGCCACAGCCGAAACAGACCTTGACATCACCACCATACACCCAAGCACGGACAACCACCGCAAGACGTTCAATGACGCATCCTTGCAGGAACTTGCGGAAAGCATTCGGGAAGTGGGAATCCTGCAGGCCATTGCAGTACGCCCACGCACGGAAGGCGGTTATGAAATCATATACGGTGAACGCCGTTACCGTGCCTCATTGCTTGCAGGAGCAAAGACCATAAAGGCAACCATATATAACAATGTGACGGACGATGAAGCGGAAGACATGTCGTTAAGCGAGAACTTGCAGCGTGAGCAGGTACGCCCCACCGAAGAAGCAAAAGCGTTCAAGCGGTTGCTTGAAAAGAGCAGATATGACATGTATTCACTGACCGCCCGTTTCGGACGGAGCGAGAAATATATCTATACCCGATTGAAACTGAACGAACTCTATGCGCCTATCGATGAACTGTTGGACAATGAAACAATCACCGTCAGCGTAGCCGAGGAGATAAGCACCTATGAGCCCGATATACAAAAGGACGTGTACGAGAAGCACCTCAAAGAGGGGAACGGTGAGGATTGGACGGGATATACATTGAACCTCTTCAAAAGGTACTTTGAAAAATACTATACCACCGACCTTGGGCAATACAAGTTCGACAAGACGGAATGCAATACATGCGTACACAACGCAGCCAATTACAACCTTTTTGCCGAGCATAACGGGTGCGGACACTGCACCAACCGCAAATGTCTGGAAGCCAAGAACGCAGCCCATGTGGCAAAAGAGACGGAGAAACTTTTGAAATCCGATCCGAAGCTGGTTGTCGCACGCCCCTACTACGGAAGCCGTAACGATATGGCACTACATAAATTGGACAAGAAAGGGCATGAAATCAAGGAACTTGACTACAACGTATCGGCAAGGGAATTCCCCAAAGCACCCGAAGCACCGAAGAAAGAGCAGTTCACCCAAACGAAAGAGTACGAACAGGCGGTGCAGACATTTGAGCGCAGAAACGAGGAATATGCCCGAAAGCTGGAGGAACTTGACCGCATGAAGGAGGAAGGCAGGATAAAGACCTATGTAAAGGTAGGGCAGACAGAACCCGAACTCTGCTACGTGGAGATAAACAGGAAGGAAACCGCCCCCGTCACTATCGGGACATTGCAGGAAAGGGACAAGCGTTTCAAACAGCTTTCCATCGAAAAGACCGTTGCCGATACGAAAAAGATTGTCCGTGAGAACGACTATCCCGAAAGCCCGTTCACGCAGTACGAGGACGGTATGGTTTATTTCGCCATGCTTGCCCAACTTCAAAGGAGACATTTCCCGCTTTTCGGCATCAAGGACCAGCCTTTCGCATTGGACGAGAAACAGCGGATGAAAATCGTTGCCAAACTGACGGACGCACAAAAGACGGTAATCAAACGGGACTTCATCAGCCACTTCCTTTGTGAGAACGGCCACGGAGACAACAACGCATCCAAACTGTTGAGGGACTTCGCAAACATGCACTTCCCCGACCAGTACGGACTTGTCAAAGCCACCCACGAGGAAGAATATCAGAAACGGCATGAACGTTTGGAGGAAAGGATAAAGGAAATGAAGAAAGCGGAAAAGCCGCCTGACCCCAAGCGGAAAGCATGTGCCGGAAACAACATCCGGCACATCTTTTTCACCGCCCCAAGAGAACAGAGGGCAGGGCCGGACGACCCCACCCACACCGCCACCGTAAAACCTTTTAAAACATCAGCGAATGAAATATATAAGAATGTTCCCGGACGTGGAGTATTCCACCGACAGGGATTTTTTCCTTGAAAATCAGATTGTCTGCATTGTAAGCAGGGAGGGCACGAAGTTTTGCAGCCTGATAGAGAACCGTCTGTTCATGCGTTCCCAAAGCCGCCATATCAGCAAGCGGATGCAGCTGCATATCATGTGTGAAATCCACAAGGAAATCTGCCGCCTTCGCTATGGCGGCGAGCCGGTGGAATGACCTGCCACACCCCACACCTGAATACTTCCTCTTAAAGAATCAGATAATTCTTATAGTATTTTTCCACTAATACGATAATAATAGATTTATTGATAACCAGATGAATAGCTGTTTATCTTTTCAGTTATCCGTTCTGTAGTCTGTTTATCCAGTTAGCTATATAGTTATCTATCTATTCAGCTACATAGCTATTTAGCTATGTGGCTATGTACATATTCAAACGGCAGCCTACATATCCATATAATCATATATCCATTCGGCCGAATATTTGCCTCCCTATTCGGGTAACCATCTTAATATTTGCCTGAACAGCAATTCAAATACCAGACCATTTACTTATTCAAACGGATAACTGAATAACTGCCCGGCTATAAATAAACCTTAAAAGAGTATCCATAAAGTATTCCCTGGTTTCAAAGTCATTCATTAGCGGGTGTTGGCGGGAACCGCCATAATGTGCGGATAGAAAAAACTCTCTACCTTTGTTGCCGGGAGAACGCAGCCCGTTCTCGGCAGAGAACGTATGACAATCCTTCAGACCTTTAATCCGGCACAGCCGGATTTTAATATGCGCCAGCATATAGCAAGGTGTACTTTCAGCGGTTGAAAATATTTCCAACCGCTGAAAGTCCCGCCCCGAAAGGTCTTTCGAAGGCAAAGGTTCTCCCAAGTCGAACCTTTTAAAATTTTCATGTATGAAAGATGAAACAAGAATCCGTAACGCCGCAGGGCGCAAGGTGCTGGCAGACCCGCGTACGCACCGCTACTACCTTTGTCTCAATGACAGTGAGAACGAGAAGTTTCTCACGATGTTCGAACAGTCCGGCATGAAGAACAAGGCCGAATTTATCTTCGCCCGTATCTTCGGCTGAGAGTTCAAGGTGGTGAAGATTGACAAGGAAGCGCAGGAATATTATGCCCAGCTCACCGCTTTCTATCAGCAGTTCCGCCGTATCGAGAATAACTATAACCAATGTGTAAAGGTCATTCATACCATTTATGGAGAAAAGAAATCGCTTGCGTTCCTTTATAAACTGGCAGAAGAAACCCGTAGACTGGAAGAACTCTGCAAACAGATTATCGAACTGACAAAGCGGTACGAAAAGGAATATCTTACTAAAAAGGAATAATGTTATGGTACCGAATATTACATCCGGCAGTTCCTCCTACGGAGTGGCTGCCTATAATAAAAAAGTGGATGACGGTACGGCAAAGGTCTTGTGATACCCGAAAATAGCAACGGGCACTTTCGGTAATGTGACAATTGAAAACTGCGTGCAGACTTTCGAGCCTTATATTGCACTCAACTCGCACGTCAGGAAACCGGTTCGGGGAAATGTTCGGTTGCAGAAAACAGCCCTATCTCGTATAGCTACACGAAGCCATAAACCGCAGGCGCATTGTATTGGTACGCATCAACGAGAAGAGGGAAGAGATAGACCACAACCGAGAGGATATTCGGGCACAGAATCTCAGTTGTATTCTGTCCAACAAGTCGCATGTCTTTTGAGTAGAGTATCTCACTATCCGGCAAATTCTCTACAGCAGAAAAGACTAATTTTTCAATATTATTCACTTGGAATTATATATAAGCTGTAAAATAACCGCTTCTTAAACTTTGTCAAAATACAATTAAAGTGAACTAAGCATAGAAAGCATTAATCCCTATATTTATCAATAGCATCTTTATAAATATTCTCACTCATATCTTTAAACTGAGCTTTGTTTTGCTCCAGCTCTTTAAACTTCCGATAAAGATTCTGATATATTATCTGATGAGCCTTGTTCGGAATATTCTCTTCAGAATATTCATCCATCTCACATTCACTATTTACAAATACATCTATCATATTTAGTAAATCATCCTTGTTTATTGTGTCAACGGAACTATAATTAATGCCGTCAAGGCTAAATTCGCCTTTACTATTACTAATTCTTAAGATTTTCATAAGTTTTATTCCTTTCTATATATGCTGTTTGACCAGCCTCTAAACTATCAAGCTGTATTGCATAATTTTCTATTTCTTTTCCTGTCTTTGACTTAAGCGTTTTGTCTGTAGGGTAACCATAATAAATTCTGAACACCGGTTTTTCATCTACAATAGTCTTTTCAGTATAGATGACATAATTTGGATGAATAGATCCACCAATCGTATTGTTGTGGGTTACAACAACCACGGGCATCTCTTCTGCTAAATCTTTCAAAAGAGTATTTACATCATCTTTAAGAAAGATATTATCAAACGAGGATTCAGGCTCATCAATAAGTAACATATCATAATTTCTTGCATCCTGAATAGAATTCAGCAGGTTATATTCAGACTGTTCGCCACCAGACACTTCCAGCCCATATTCATTAAGTATCCTATAATCCACTGTTATGAAGAATTTATAGATTTCAGCATTGTTGATACATTCTATCTCTTTCAATTTTTTGATAAAAGAAATAGGATTACCATATTGAGTATAAGCATCCACCAAACTTACCTTACGCCCCAAGACGGATTTCATATCAGTGGCATTCTCAAATTTTCTGGTTTTAGCCTGAATTTTGAACTTTGCTACATCCATTGAGGCAATTTTTCTTTCACGCATAATATAAGAACAAAGCAATTTAAACTTTGTACGTTTATGTCTGTTTGTTGCAATTGTATAGAAACTTACGTCTGGTAAAGCCGGTGCAGATGAATGATATTGAAGACGTTTGTTAATCTCAGCCATCAAAGAGTTAGCCCACTTTTTCTTGTTATATAGTTCTAAGGCTTTTTCATATTGGATTTCCAAGTCAAAAAGTAACGCTTTTAGAGCATTTATATCAATATATCTATTTATAGTCTCTCTATATTCTACATTACTTATAATTGCAAGTACATGACCTATTAATTGTTTGAGTGTGTCGGGTTCAGCAATATCGAACCTATAATCATTGAATAATGTACATTTAGAGAAAATATCCTTTAAACCTTCATCTTTAGCTATGTTTTTAAGAGTTTCTATATAGTCCTCTATAGCACTCCCGTCTATTTGCTCATCGTTGATACTTACTACATCATCCACAGCATTTCTGAATAAATCAACATAATCCTCAAATAAGCTGTTTTTCTTTTCGGCAAGAAGATTATCATACATATTTTTATCTTGGCTTTCATTACCATTAACTAGTGAAAATTGCTTAATGTATTTAACATTTTCCTTGCCATATTTACTGTTAATTATTCTGAGTGTATGCGATTTTCCTGATGATCTACGACCAAGAACTACGCTCAGCCCCGAAGAAATCTTTAATTCACCAGTGTTGATGTCTATTAGATTCTTATCTGAACCATCCAATGCGACCTTTTGTCTATCTTTCAATGCTTCTTTCAGTGCATGAATGGATAAATCGCCGACCTCTATAAAGGTTTGCCTTGGCAGGAAATCATGAGTTGCTGATGTAAATCTACCATCACTGAAATATACTGGCACTAAACTATTCTTGTCTTTTCGACAATAGATGAATTTTTTAGGACTGTTGACCTCTCCTGCTGTGATATATTCACCCAACTCCGAAATAACAGCCTTTGGAATATGAGGCTTTTTATCGTAATGAGGTATTAATAGATATTTTGAGAGGTCTGTAAATATAGACCTGAATGCAAGTAGGTCTAATGAATCTGTTGGCGTATGGATATTTGACGTTACTATATTTGTCCTCTCATCAAAGTCATCTATGTCCAACTCATCTGTAATAACCAATATGTGTCCATTACATAGGTCAACCTCGATACCTGGAAATACTGTTATATCTCCCAGCATAGCTTTTATTGAAAGATATTGATTCTTATCAAATACATTATGGTTAGTAATAGCAATGCCGTCTATTCCCATCGTTGAAACGTACTCTTTCAACTTCGAAATGTCAAAATCAAAGTGGCTGTCGCTAACGGGACTTGGAATTGTATGTATATGTAAATCTATCTTTTTCATATTTTGCAAATATACGAATTTTCAATGAAATTAATAAAAAGAATGGCAATATCAACAGTGCTCAACAGCAATTCGTAATAAAAAACTGAAAGAAATTTCCAATAATTTTTAAAGGCATAAGCACCTAAATATTATGTATTATATTATTTAAAACATTGAAAAATAAATGCATAAGAAAATAATTCCTATAAATTTGGCTATATTACAAATAATGCTTATATTTGTATATGAGTTATTTGAAACTATGCAAAGCAGTGTAACCGAAAGCAGGACTTTTGCTACCAAATCGTTACCTACATCTTTTAAACACTGTAATTAACTTCTGATTTACAGCGAATTATAATAGAATACTAAGTTTCCGTGCTTAAAACGAAATTGTTGAAAAACGGTGAGGCACCGGTATTGATGCGGATAACCATCAATGGAGACTATGACGATGTACGTATCCAAAGAAGTGTACCCCTGTATGGAACGCCGCCAAAGGATGCAGTAAAGGCAGGGACAGGGCATCAGTGGCACTGAACGCCTATATTGCCGAACTGCACGCACGCGCCTTGGAAAAACACAAGGAACTGGTATTGGAACAGGCCCTGATTACCCCAAAACTGATTCTTAAACGTGTTTTCGGGAAAGACACCGAAATGCGTACACTGCTCGGCACCATGAGGGAAGGCATCAAGGAAATGGAAACACTGGCGGGTATAGACTACTCTCCCGTCACAATCAACCGGTATAAGAACGTGGTGAAGAAATTACAGCTGCTCATCCCCTCTTATTACGGAAAGGAGGATGTCACTTTCCATGAGCTGACACCGGAGTTCATCCGTGCGTTTGACATCTACCTGAAAACGGAGGCGGGACTGTGCCGGAACACGATAGTCCGTTATATGAAATGCTTCAAGAAATTTACCAATATGGCATTGGCTGGAAAATATAAAGTCACTTGACCCACTATTGTAAAAGTGACCTGACCCACCTT
>ERZ791617.353-NODE-353-length-33076-cov-9.27885_pt1 | contig 33076 bp, 26 predicted proteins | sample MGYA00510272_ERZ791617 | MGnify/ENA primary metagenome ERZ791617 (study PRJEB30046, sample SAMN00715200) | human gut metagenome | study: EMG produced TPA metagenomics assembly of the A metagenome-wide association study of gut microbiota in type 2...
CGCGGCCGCAGCTCTTTCCAGAGCCCAGCTTACAATGCCGTGAAGATGATCGAGGCGGCCATGGGCGGCAAGGAGTTCACACTGCCTGCAGGATGCTACGTAAACTGCGACAAGTGCGGATTCAAGAACGTTATGATGGCTATGCCTACAACTATCGACAAGACTGGCGTTCACTTTGTTGAACCTAAGGGAACAGAAGAGGAGATGGCTTCTCTTGCCAAGTCTTATGAGCACCTCTGCAAGATGCGCGACGAGATTGTTGAACTCGGCATCGTTCCTCCAGTGGCAGAGTGGACAAAGATGAACCCGAACCTCTAATAGCTAACAAGCCACTGCGGAGGGGACATACTTTCCGCAAGCGGTAATACGCTACAACAAAATTTTAAAAGGAGATGGATTAACGCCATCTCTTTTTTTTGTATATATAGAAGTGGTGCAAGGCACAAATCTGCGCAACCATCCCAACTTACGACTATCGACATATCCGGCATATTTAACGATATATTTAAAAAACATTCAACAGCAACATAACATTTAATTAATCCTATAGGCCCATTAGCGACATTCTGTAATTTATATATTGAAAACATGCTACAGAATGCATTTTATTCATATTATATTTGGAGATAAAAGACAGATTATATACTTTTGCAATACATTATTCAAAGCGTTAATAAACATTACTAACTAAAAAGCTTTAAAACATGAAAAAGTTATTTTATTGGGTATGTGTTTTATTAGCCGCCACTACTATTGCAGCTTGCAGCAGCAATGACGACTTTTATCCTAACAACACAAATTGAATCAAGTCAACAATGTTGAAAACTTCGACAGCATCAAATCACGCATCATTACGCTTGGCAAAAAGGATTTGGGGTACAACCGAACAGTCGTTTGCCAGTGCCAATCTTTGGAATAAAGAATAAAATAAGAAAGGAATACAATATGAGAAAGTTAGTTTTATTCATTTTATTGTTGTTCAGTTTCTATAGCTTCGCAGCTGAACAGCAGGACTCCGTAGCGAAAAGCAGACATAGGGTGACATTATATGGAGATACGGAAGAAAGTGTATCACCAAGACAGCATGGCCTAATTCCAATCATGTCATTCACCACGATAGGTATAGAACCCGTGAGAAGACTGACAATCGGCGTGTCATATATCGGATACCTTGGGCTATACAAGGATAGCGAGAGGAAGACATACTACCAGACGCAAGGCATAGGAGGTGAATGCGGCTGGCAACTCTTCAAGGCAAAGAAAGACGGCACGTTTTGGGACAAAGGCGACGAAATAGACATAAGAGCGAGATATGGCCATAGCATTGGTTACGGTTGCGGCGACCTGAAATTTGACCTGTACGACGCAGCCATAATATACAGGTATATGCGCTCGGTAATAGACCTATCCTTAGCCGTCGGCTATAGGTTTATCAATTCTCACAGCTCTGAAGTAAGAAACCATAGTAACGTATACCTTGGTATAGGAATTGGAATATAAATCAACAATGCTCATGCCGAGCGTACAGATATGCGGGCGACAAGGAAGACAATTCCATGTCGCCCGTTTTCTTGATGAATAATATTTGATTAATATTTTCCCCCACAGCGTGGGGAATGAAACCCCACATTAGGGGGGTCTGTTCCCCACGCCGTGGGGGATTTTTGGCATATATTTTTGTCTTCGTATTTTGGGGCAATTCATTTAACCCAAATCGCAAACAAGTATCTCTGCCGAAGGTTATATCGTTTATCACCTCAATGACCACAGCTTTGCTCTTGACAAAGAATAATTATCCTGCAACTGCTGAATGACAAAAAAAAGAAGTACATTTGCAGAAGATTAATAATATACATAACAAGAAAAATCAATGGCACTTATAAAATCAATAAAGGGTCTCACTCCGAAATGGGGCAAGGACTGCTATTTCAGTGAGAACGCCGCAATTGTCGGCGAAGTGACGATGGGCGACGAATGCTCAATATGGTTCAATGCCGTGGTGCGCGGCGATGTGGCTCCCATTACAATCGGCAACAGAGTGAACGTGCAGGACGGAGCCTGCGTACATGTGACCAACCAGACAGGACCTACGATAATCGAGGACGATGTGTCAATAGGTCACAATGCCACAGTACATGCATGCACAGTGCGCCGAGGTGCCCTGATAGGCATGGGCGCGACGGTGCTCGACAACGCTGAAGTGGGCGAAGGAGCAGTAGTTGCCGCCGGAGCACTCGTTCTGGGAGGCACTAAAATCGGCGAACATGAAATCTGGGGAGGTGTACCGGCAAAATTCATCAAGAAGACGAGACCGAACCAGGCGGAGAGCTTCGCACAACACTACGTGGAATATTCAAAGTGGTATCTTGAGGAACAAGACTGAAAACGATATCCCCACAATCCAAGAGCATCACAACCACATATCATCCTATGACAGAAAGACCGACGACATACGTTGACATCATATTGCCGCTGCCCCTCAACAGCCTCTTCACCTACTCCATTCCGGAGCCGTTGACAAAGGCGGTGAAGAGCGGCGTGAGGGTTATCGTGCCGTTCGGCAAGCAGAAAATGATGGTGGGACTGGCGGTGCGCATCCACGACAAGGAGCCGGAATTCAAGGTAAAGGACATCACGAGGGTGCTCGACACGACGCCTATCGTGACCGAAGACCAGCTGAGGATGTGGAACTGGATTGCAGATTATTACATGTCTCCCATCGGCGAGGTCTTCAACGCCGCATTGCCTGCCGGACTGAAGGCAGAGGACGGGTTCAGGCCGAAGACGGAGACCTACGTCACACTGCCTGAGAACCTGCGCCACGAACAGGCGCTGCACATCGCTTTCGGCATGCTGAAGAGAGCACTGGCACAGCTCAAGACATTCAACACATATCTGACACTCTCCCACTGGGACACCATTGTGGGCGACTGCACCGACGAACCGGTGGTGGAGGTGACGAAAGACGAACTGATAAACGAATCGCATGCCACAGCCGGAGTCATGAAGCAACTGCTGGACAAGAAGATGCTCGTGACCTACGAGAAGGAGGTGGGACGTCTGAACTGTGGCGGAGTGCCTCAGCTCGACAACGTGAAGCGACTGTCGGCAGCACAGCAGGAAGCATACAACAACATACTGTTCCAGTTCCTGAAAAAGAACGTGGTGCTGCTGCGCGGCGTGACGTCGAGCGGCAAGACGGAGATATACATCCATCTCATCAAACAGGCACTGGAGCGCCACGAGCAGGTGCTCTATCTCCTGCCGGAAATCGCCCTGACGGTACAGATAAGACAAAGGCTTCAGAAGGTGTTTGGCGACAGACTCGGTATCTACCATTCCAAATACAGTGATGCCGAGAGGGTGGAGATATGGAAGAAGCAACTCTCCGACTCACCTTACGATGTGATACTGGGAGCACGCTCCGCCGTGTTGCTGCCGTTCTCCAAACTCGGTCTCGTGATAATCGACGAGGAACATGAAACGTCTTTCAAACAGCAGGACCCTGCACCGCGCTACCATGCCCGCAGCGTGGCGATAATGCTCGCCCACCAGCATGGAGCGAAAACGCTGTTGGGCTCCGCCACACCATCGGCAGAGAGCTGGCATAACGCCGAGACAGGCAAATACGGTCTTGTGGAACTCGACGAGAGATACAAGGGCATCGAGATGCCGGAGATAAAGGTAGTGGACGTGAAGGACATGCAACGCCGCAAGATGATGTACGGTCCGATATCACCGCTGCTGCTCGAGACGATGAAAAAGGCATTGGATAACGGGGAGCAGGTGATACTGTTCCAGAACAGGCGCGGTTTTGCGCCGATGGTGGAATGCCGCACCTGCGGATGGGTGCCGAAATGCGACAACTGCGATGTCTCACTCACCTTCCACAAGAACATGAACATGCTGACATGTCACTACTGCGGTTTCACCTACAGCGTGCCGAAGAAATGTCCGAACTGCGAGGGGGAGGACCTGAGGCCCTATGGGTATGGAACGGAGAAGATTGAGGAGAAGATAATGGAACTGTTCCCCAACGTGCCCGTTGCCAGGATGGACCTCGACACTACCCGTTCCCGCAACGCATACGAGAGGATAATAAATGACTTCTCTGCCGGGCGTACGAAGATTCTCATCGGAACGCAGATGGTGAGCAAGGGACTCGATTTCGACCACGTACGTGTGGTGGGAATACTGAATGCCGATTCCATGCTCAACGTGCCCGACTTCAGGGCATACGAACACGCCTTCACCATGATGTCGCAGGTGGCGGGAAGAGCAGGAAGGAAAGGTGACCGCGGACTGGTGATACTGCAGACGAAAGACGTGGAGCAGCCCATCATAGAACAAGTGGTGACAAACAACTGGCGTGCATTCTATTCACAGCTGATGGCAGAGAGACGACTGTTCCACTACCCTCCCTTCTATCGGCTCATATATGTCTACCTGAAGCACAAAGACGATGACCGCGTGAACACGGCAGCGATAGAGATGGGCGGCAGACTGAGACAATGGCTTGGAGCAAGGGTGCTCGGTCCTGACAAGCCTGCGGTATCGAAGGTGCGCACATTCTTCATCCGCAAGATAATGCTGAAGCTCGAACCGGGTATCGACATGAAGAGGGTGCGCCAGTGTCTGTTGCTCGCCCAGCGACAGATGGAACAGGACAAGCGATACTCCTCCCTGCAGATTTACTACGACGTGGACCCAAGCTGACATCTATCCGACTTCCGACAAATAAGCAGCAATCCCCGGCTCTCTCACACGAGACAACCGGGGATTATTCTATTTCTTATAAGACCAATTGTTTTGCCCATTCCGGGACGTCGTCAATATACTGTTTGAAGACCTTTCCATCAACTGTTCTGTAAAGCAAACGCGGTAAATGGTTCTCTATCGAATTATCATAGATGTATGCACGGTCCACAAAACTTATTGCCTCGCTGGCATTAACCAAAGACTTATAATAGCGTGAGATAATTTTAGATATTGGAACCTCGTGTCCCCCTTCAAGGAACCTTTTCGTTATTCTTGCTACATTAATTTCTGGAGTAGCAGTACATACAAAGAAAAAACGAATGAAGAACCCCATCCTATGAGCTTTTTTCAAGAATTCAAGCTTCTCATCAGACGAGAATACTGTTTCAAAAACGAAATCCTGCCTACCATCAAGACATTTGTAACGCAACTCTGTAGAATAACGTGCTGCCTTTAAAACCGCTTCAGATGAATTCCAATCCCCAAACTGCTCTTGAGCTATATTGTCGGGATTTATATACAAACAACTTTCAGTCCATTCATTCGACAGCAGTTGTATGGTTGTAGATGTTTTACCGGAACCATTCGGACCGGCAACAACACATAATACAGGTCTTGTCAATTTACTCATAATCCCATTCTATGTGTCGCTTTACGCCTAGCAATCTCAGCTTTGGCAGCATTAAATCTCTTATCAAGTTCTGCCTTGGCCTTGAGTGTTGACAGGCATGCCGATTTCTGAACTTCAAGCATTATGGCTTCCAGCATCTCATCCGTCGGTTCCTCTGCTGAATTCAATCTGTATGACCTAAGTTCTTCTTTTGACATTGCAACGAATCATTTTAAGTTCCAATTAATTAATCAATGCAAAGATAAGACATTTTTCAATACAGAATAACAAATCAATCAAAATAAATTGCCTTTATTACTATTACAAACACACCTAAAGGCAAGCATACTATCAATAATCCCCAGTCCTCTCACACCGAGACAACTGGGGATTCATCATTTATGTGTGTTATTTCAAAGAGTAGTTTCTTATCAGAAATCGATGTCAAGACCAACACCAAGCACATCATTGTCACGAGTGTAGTCAGCTGTATATGTCAGCTTGTCTGACACCTGCTCCGAAGTCTTCTTGTGCTTGTAGAAGGTATGGAAATAAGCTACGGAGAGTGACATCTTGCTTGTCAGGTTCACTTTCGCACCGAAACCGACAGAGTTTGAACTTACCACGAACGACTTGTCGTCCATTGAGGCATCCGACAGACCATAGTTTGTGCTCTGCCATCCTGCACTCACGGTGAGCATCTTGTTCACATCATACTCTGCACCGGCATTATACTCCAGTGTACCACGTTTGAGATTCTTGTGACGGTCTACACGCTCCTGTGTAACGCCGTCAGCCTTGGTCCAATTGTAGCCAGAGGTTGCCTCCTTGTCGTCAAACCAGTGGAAGCCCACATTGATGCGGAGAGCATCGATAGGACTATAGCCCACTCCGAGGGTGAGCAATGCAGGAATGTCACCGGCATCCTTATGGTTCTGCTCCGGGTCATACTCAGCAATAAGCTCGTTGATGTTCTCCTTTGCCTGCTGGATTGCCGGACTGATGCCCTGGAGCACCTGTACCGGAACACCGGCGGCAGCAAGGTTCTCACCGATAGCGTTCAGCTTCTTCACAGGAGTGATGACGGTACCCTGGTTTACAAGACACAGATGGGTCTTGAACTCATACTTTGCAGAGAAGTTCCAACGGCCGGTCTTGTAGTCGATACCGATGATTGGAGTGAAGCCATAACCAGTCTGGTCGGTGTTCAGCTCAATGTCTGAACTCTCCGGATCGTTTCTGTCCACCATAGTAGAGAGTGGCAGTTTGGCACCGTTGTTACCCACGAAAGCGATGTTCTTCACATATCCGTAGTAGTTACATGTGGCGTAGATTCCTCTCACGCCTCCGAATACAGACAGGTGGTCGTTGATTCTGTAGGCAGCGCCGACAGAAAGTCCATAGTAATACTGACGACCGCGCATGAAGCTGTCGTAGGTATATCCATATCCTCCCATCGTTCCCGTTGCAGGGTTTGCGATATTAGGATTTACCGGCAATATGCCGTTAAGGTATGGAGCGAGGGAGTTGCCGAGGAAACCGATGTTTGCCACAACCTTCTCGAAAGAACCGAGTCCGTTGTCGAACTTACATTTTCCACCTCCTCCGGCAAGGTCGAAGTTGGCCTGGAACGACCATCTGTTCTTGTTGTATGCATACTGGAACGAAGGAATTACAGGGGCAAAAGCCTTACCCTCGAATTTCCTTGGCGTAGTAGGATTCTTTACGTTGTAGTTGAAGAGAGCGTAGTCGTTCTCGATAGTACGTGTCTGCCATGCAGTCTGCAGATTGATGCTGAGGTGATGGCCGTCTTTCATAAATGCCACACCGGCAGGGTTGTAATACACTCCGTCAATGCCGATAGATGCCTCACGGCTCATCATACGGTTGAAAGCAATGTTCTGGTTGGTGTTAGTGAGCAGACCGCCAGCAGTGGCGGTTACTGCGGATGCCGACAACAGGGCTGCCAAGCAAACATTTTTTAAATTAATCATCTTTACCTAAAATACTTTTTAAAACAAATTGGTTGCAAAGGTATCTTATTTGTCCTTTATTTCCGTATAAAGAGTTGTTTGTTTAACATTGCTTAACCACAAAACGCCTATGTTTTGCGCAAAACAAAAGGTTTGTGCAAGAATTATAGCACAAACCTTCCATATTTATCCCCAAATGTGTATGTTACCCCCACTTGCCTATTCCTCGTCGTCTCTCTTCAGAGCCGGCTTCTTCAGTTCAGGATAGCTCACTCTCGTATGATAAATGGACTTGAGCCTTTCTATCAACACCTGCTTGGCCATCGCGATGTCGTGGAATGTGATCGGGCAATACTCAAAGTATCCCTCCTTCAGTTGTCCGTCCACAATCTTGTTCACGATATTGCTGATGCTGAATTCCGTATATTCCGGAAGCGAGCGTGCGGCAGCCTCAACGCTGTCTGCCATCATCAGGATAGCCTGTTCGCGGGTGAACGGATTAGGGCCTGGATAGGTGAAGAGCGAATCGTCGATAGGCTCATCCGGATGCTCGTTGCGATACGACACATAGAAATACTTCGTCATTCCCGCACCATGGTGAGTGCTGATGAAGTCCTTTATCACTCCCGGCAGATTATACTTCTCCGCCAGTTTCAGTCCGTCTGTCACATGGTTTATCACGATATGTGCGGCATCAATCCTCGACATGTTGTCGAGAGGGTTCACGCCATTCTGGTTCTCCGTGAAGAATGCCGGATTCTGCATCTTGCCGATGTCATGATACAAGGCTCCTGTACGCACCAGCTGCGCTTTTGCCCCGATCTTCTCGGCGATGGCAGAGGCAAGGTTGCTAACCATTATAGAATGCTGGAACGTTCCCGGCGCCACCTCGCTCAACCGGCGCAGCAGGTCCTTGCTGGTATTCGACAGCTCGATGAGCGTAACGTTGGATATGAATCCGAACGTCTTCTCGATGATGAGCATGAGAGGATACACGAAGAGCAGCATTATACCGTTTATCACGAAATACTTATACATGCTGTTGTCAACGGTAGTGAACGTATTGTCTGTCATCAGCTGCAGGGCGAAGTAGATGGCGCAGCTCGCCAACGTCACGAAGAGCGCCGTCTTGAAGAGCTGCCCTCGCTGCGATAGTTCCCTCAGCGAGTATATCGCCACGAGTCCCGCCACGAGCTGCACGATGATGAACTCATACTGATATTTCACCGCCGCCGCACACAACATCACCATCACGATGTGTGTAAGGAATGCCGTACGCGAGTCCATGAACACACGGATGAATATGGGCGCCATGGCAAAAGGCAGTATGTAGACGCTGAACACATTGTGTTCTATCATCAGCGACACGAGGATTGGAAAGACGGTGATCATCGCATAGAGCATGGCTATGCTGCGCGGCTTGCTGAAATAGTCGCGGCGGAACATGCCGAGATACATGGTGAAGAGGATTATGAAGAGCGAAACGAATATCACCTGTCCGGCAATGGTAGAAGGCACGGCGGTTGTGCTGGCGCTACGGCGCTGGGTCTCCTTTTCAAATGAACTGAGCACACGGAAGGTGTAGTCGTCAACGATTTCTCCCCTGTCCACGATTTTCTGTCCGGCGAGCACCATACCGCTTGCCAGCGGTATCTGCCCGAGCAGATCGTTCTTCTCTGCCTCGCTCCTCTCCTTGTCGTATATCAGGTTCGGCTCTATGTATTCGTTGAGATTGCAACGCTGCAGCTGCGCACGGTAGGGTGCGAGTCTCTCGTCAAGGTATATCTGCTCATAGGCGGTCATTGTTGACAACACTCTGGATATGCGCACGCTGTAAGCAGTCTTGCCGTCAATGACCCTTATCATCTTGGTGGTATCCTGGGCTATCGACGAGAATTCCGTCGCCCCCATGATTCCAGACTTGTACAGCTGGTGCAGCTTGTCTGCCACGATGTTGGTGTAGGTAGCCGGCATACCAGGCAGTCCGCCGGTGAAGTCTTCGAAGAAGCGCGTCATCTGGGCGCTCTCCATATTCTCCTTAAAGTTGAAGTAAGGTTCGAAGTTGCGCAACAAGCTGTCGCGCTCCTGCTTTATCGCCTCGTCGGTCTTGTATATCGGGAAGTCGAACTTGGCAATCAGCGAACCATACATCCACGGCTTTCCCACGTCGTAGCGGAACTGCGGTCCGCTGTTGCGCGGAATAAACAATACGATGATAACCACGGAAATCAGGACCAGCGCCATACGGCTGAGGATCTTCTTCCATTGGTTGCGTTCAGACATGTCGTACTTATTCATATTCTCATTCTTTTATAAGTCCGGCGCAACGACAAACCAGTGTAGCTGGCGCCAGCATTAATTACAGTGTATTATCTCGGTTTTAGCCTCCGAAAAGTACCTATTATATATATAAGGCACGTTTCAACTGCGAAAATACAAAAAATAATACAACAATTGATAAAAAAGTTGTATTTTTGCACGGTTTAGCATATATCTCTTGCCCAAATGCAGCATTACGAGGTAATAAAATCAATAAATTCACATATACACATAGCAATGTCAGAAAGAAAAGTTAGGGTGCGTTTCGCACCAAGTCCCACGGGCGCCTTACACATCGGCGGCGTGCGCACAGCATTATACAACTATCTCTTCGCCAAGCAGCACGGCGGCGATCTCGTGTTCCGTATCGAGGATACCGACTCCAATCGTTTCGTACCCGGTGCTGAAGAATACATCATCGAGTCGTTCAAGTGGCTCGGCATCAAGTTCGACGAGGGAGTGAGCTTCGGCGGAAACTATGGTCCTTACCGCCAGAGCGAGCGCCGCGACATCTACAAGAAGTACGTAGACCAGCTGCTGGATGCCGGCAAGGCATACATCGCCTTCGACACTCCTGAGGAGCTCGACGCCAAACGTGCAGAGATAAAGAACTTCCAGTATGATGCACACACCCGCATGCAGATGCGCAACTCGCTTGCCATGCCAAAGGAGGAGGTTGAAGCCCTCATCGCCGACGGCAAGCAGTATGTAGTGCGTTTCCTCATCCAGCCGGGAGAGGAGATCCATGTCAACGACATGATCCGCGGCGACGTGGTGATAAAGAGCGACATCCTCGACGACAAGGTGCTCTACAAGAGTGCCGACGAGCTGCCTACCTATCATCTCGCCAACATCGTTGACGACCATCTGATGGAGATAAGCCATGTGATACGCGGCGAGGAATGGTTGCCAAGCGCCCCACTCCACGTCCTACTGTACCGTGCGTTCGGATGGGAAGACACAATGCCACGCTTCGCCCACCTGCCTCTGCTGCTGAAACCAGACGGCAAGGGAAAACTGAGCAAGCGCGATGGCGACCGCCTCGGATTCCCTGTGTTCCCGTTGGAATGGCACGACCCCAAGACCGGCGACGTGAGCAATGGTTTCCGTGAGAGCGGATATTTCCCGGAGGCAGTAATAAACTTCCTTGCCCTGCTTGGATGGAACCCAGGCACAGAGCAGGAGCTGTTCTCTCTGCAGGAACTCGTGGAGCAGTTCGACATCACGAAATGCAGCAAGGCGGGAGCACGCTTCGACTATCAGAAGGGCATCTGGTTCAACCATGAATATATCCTGCGCAAGAGCAACGAAGAGATTGCAGAACTCTTCGCCCCGATCGTTGCCGGCAACGGCGTGGACGAGTCGATGGAGCGCATCACCAAGGTGGTGTCTATGATGAAAGACCGCGTAAGCTTCGTAAAGGAACTGTGGCCTCTCTGCTCATTCTTCTTCATCGCTCCTACGGAGTACGACGAGAAGACGGTACGCAAACGCTGGAAGGCTGACTCTGCCGTGGTAATGGGCGAACTTGCCGACGTGATAGAAGGCATCGACGACTTCTCTCTCGAAAACCAGGAGAAAGTGGTTCTCGCATGGGTGGAGAGCAAGGGTTACAAGCTCGGCGACGTGATGAACGCCTTCCGTCTGGCTCTCGTCGGCATCGGCAAGGGTCCCGGCATGTTCGACATCACTGCCTTCCTCGGCAAGGAGGAGACACTGAAGAGACTCAGAAAAGCCATTGAAGTGCTGAAATAACAAACCGCATTCTATATGCCCGCTCTCCCTTCCACCGAGGGAGAGCCACAAGGGCAGAGAGAGAAACTGGAATAAAGAACTAAAAGCAACAAAGAAGCAGGCGTGTACAACATCATTATATATATATACCTTCTTGGTGTGGCGATAGCCAGCCGTTGGAACAGCAAGATACGCAAGATGTGGCGAGGGGAAAGAGAAACTTTCGACATACTGAGGCAGAAGACAGACCCGAATGCGAAATACCTGTGGTTCCATGCAGCATCGCTCGGAGAGTTTGAGCAGGGACGCCCCATAATGGAGCGTCTGCGCAAGAGCCATCCCGAATACAAGATTCTCCTCACATTCTTCTCCCCTTCTGGATACGAAGTGAGGAAGAACTACGAGGGGGCCGACATCGTCTGCTACCTGCCGCTCGACACTCCGCTCAACGTCAGACGCTTCTTCAAGATAATACACCCGGAGATGGCGTTCTTCATCAAGTATGAGTTCTGGTGGAACTACATGACATACATGAAGAAACACGACATCCCCGTATACAGCGTGAGCAGCATCTTCCGCCCGCAGCAGGTGTTCTTCCGCTGGTATGGCAACAGCTATCGCCGCGTGCTGAACTGCATCAGCCGGTTCTTCGTGCAGAACGAGAAGAGCCGCGAACTGCTCGCCACACTCGGCATAACGAATGTGGAGATTACAGGCGACACGCGCTTCGACCGCGTGCTGGAGATAAAGCAGAGCGCAAGTCAGAAGCAGATGCCTATCGTGGATGCCTTCGCCAAGGGCTATAAGGTGTTCGTTGCCGGAAGCAGCTGGCCGCCAGACGAGGATATCTTCATCCGCTATTTCAACGATCACAAGGACTGGCGCATCGTCATCGCCCCTCATGTGATAGGCGAAGACCATCTGCAGCAGATACTCTCGAAGCTCAACCGCACCGCCGTGCGCTACACCCAAACCACTCCCGAAGAGGCAGCCAAGGCTGACTGCCTGATAATTGACTGCTTCGGACTCCTGTCGAGCATATACTCTTGTGCCAAGGTCACCTATGTGGGTGGCGGATTCGGAGTGGGTATCCACAATGTGCTGGAGGCTGCCGTATGGAACGTGCCGGTGATATTCGGCCCCAACAACAAGCGTTTCCAGGAGGCTCAGGAACTGCTCGCCACACAGGGCGGAATGGAGATAAACAGCTACGAGGACTTTGAGAGAATCATGGACCGCTTCGACTCTGACGCCGAATATCTCAGCATTTCGTCTGATCTGGCCGGTGCCTATGTGAAGACGAAAGCCGGTGCTGCCGACAAGGTTATCAAGGGTGTGGGACTATAATGGAATAATCACGACCGACTTCCTGTCAGCAGGACAACAAGCGATATGACAATCCCCGACATTCTTCACAGACCATGTGGTCTGCATAGAATGCCGGGGATTGCCGTATTTATTCATTCATGTATGTCTGGGGGCTGACTTCTTCCAATTCGAGAGTCAGTATCATCATTTGCCCTGGAGCTTGGCTCCGGAGATTTTCTTCAGACTGTTGGTCGCCACATTAAATATACCCTTGATATATTTGTCGGGAGTACGCTCCTGCAGCTCTTTCATACCGTCGATACACAATGCGCGCTCGTCCACAGTCATCACCGATCCCTTCTGCTTGCAGAGGTCGAGGATGGAATTTGCGAGTCCGGTCAGCAGGTTGGTGTTGTCGATATTGTCTCTCAGATTATTGAGATAAGCGGCACGAAGGTTGCCGAACTGCTGGATGGGATCGGTGTTGCTGCCCACGAGAGGTTTGGAAGCAGACTGCTGCATTCCCTTTACATTGCCGTCGGCTCCTATTTTCATGACGTTTCCCTCACCATCGTCAATAGTCATCGAACCATCTTTCTCTATCACTATCCGCTGCCTGTTCGACTTGAGGATGGTCTTGCCTTCTTTCGTCTCTATAGTATCGGTACCGTCAACGATTTTCCCGCCAAAAGCCTTTGCCAGTTTTCCCAAGTCGCCCAGACCTGACAGTACCGAGAGATCGCCAAGGTCGAACGAGTCATCATCATCGTCGTCGTCATCAATGCTGTCGAGCTTGTCTGAGAGGTCTTCAAGATTCTTCAGCACTCCGTCGAGGTTCTGTGCGGAGCGTTTCTGCTTGGCAGACATCTTCTTGGGGTTCATACTGTAAAGCTTATACACCTTGCCTTCGATATTCTTCCCGCGTTTCTGCCATTCCAGCCCGTAGACATAGCGATAGAGAGAGTCGGCGGTATCATCAACACACATCGTGAGATAGTTACGCCCCCACTTGCAATAGGGCCAGCCCAGATGCATTAGTTTTTCCAGATGGTCGCCATAGGCAATCAGCCTGTTCGACTTCGCCGCATCTGTCTCTTTCTTCACGAACACGTCGTATGCCGCCGACATATCCTGATAGAAAGCCTTCTTCAGCGGTTCCAGATTCTTCTCCTGCTTCTTGGGCAGCGAGAATTCGTATATCTTGGCGTATGCCTTGGTGTTTCCTTTGTCGACGGTAGAAGACTTTATGCCGTTTTTCTCCACTGCCGTGCCAAAGGCATCAATCGCCTTGTTCACATGTTCCTGCGCCGAAGCGCCTAAGGGCAGCATCACGATGGATGCGAGTGCCACGATGTCAAATAGTCTTTTCATTGTCATATTCCTTTCCGTTTTATTCAATACACGTCTTCTTCGTCACACACGGCTGCTATCTGCGCAGAGTTCAATAAGCTGGCAGCCTTGACGAGATTCAGCATATATTGTTGTTCACATTCCACTTTCATCAATTCTATGTCGGCAAGCTGCTTCGCCACCACATTCACGGAGTCTGTCACCGACATCGCCTCTGCATCGGCAAGCAACACCTCTGGCGGTGCGGGCTTGTAGCGGTATTTCCTCATCACCCGCCTTTTTTCCGGCATTTCGTCTGCATGTCTCTCCTTGTCAGAGATAGTATCGGGCTTGGCGACGGCGCTGTCGGTGGGTTGTGCCTGTGCCACCAAGCGTTTGGAAGTCTGCATGACAGGAATTTCATCCGTTCCGCCGGGCACAAAATGATAGGCTGCCACAAATATCACAGCTACTGCTGCAGCAATGCCTGCTATCCAACGGAGGCTCCAGACCGGAGCGGTATGGCGGACAGGCTTGCCTGATGGTTCGCCGGTCATCCCGTTGTCGAAATATGCGAACATCTCCCGATAGGGGTCCAGTTCGGCAGGCACATGCTCATTCTGGCGGAAGAAGTCTCCCAATGCCTTTTCCTCATCCAGAGTGGTGGTGCCGCTCATGAACTTGTCGATCAATATTTTCAAATCCTCCTGTTTCATCTTCTTCGTTTTATCTCGTCAAACAATTTCTTTCTCGCCCTCGCCAGCATCGTGGGCACGGAGACGGCACTGACTCCCACTATGGCGGCAATCTCTTCGGTGGTTTTGTGTTCCACCTGTCTGAGATGCAGCACGGCGTGTTCCTTGGTAGGCAATTTGTCGAGCTGCGACTTCAGCCATCTGTCGTCTTCTGCCGTCTGTAGCAGCGAGTCGGGCTGACGATAACTGCTGTCTGGGGCGGCTGTCATATCGAGGGCTATCGTCTTGTTCCTTCGCAGCATGTCAATAGACAGATGCCTGGCTATTGTAGTGGCCATCGCCACGGCAGACGGTTTGTCGTCTATCTTCTCTCTGATGGTCCATAGCTTGAGCATCGTGTCTTGAGCCACATCCTCAGCCGAGTCTGAATCGAGCCGGAATCCCCTCGCCAGCGTCACTATGCGCCGGCGCAGGTCTGCTGCCATGTCTTCAAACTCTTTCTGAACCATACTCATACATTTTTATATATATATGACGCCGTTTCCTCCTGCCGTCACTCTATTAACGCACGATACACAGGATTATGAACAGACATTAATATTGTTTAACAATCAGACAATAAACTTGTACACTAAAAATACGAACAATGTGTCGAAAATGTGCAGATTCGCACAAAACAAGTACCAAAAATGTGTAAAGCTTCACATTTTTAGCACATCATCGATTCAATACATCCTAAAAAACCGCAACGCCGTCGAATTGACACGTTGCGGTTTTTTGATTATTTCCTAAGGATTATCGTCATTTTATCTGCACCTTGCCCGTCTTGATGCCGTTGGCAGAAACGGTCTTTATGATATACATGCCCTTGGCAAGTCCGCCGACAGCCTGGCCCGCTGTGGCGTTTGACATTTCTGCCACCTTGTTGCCGGCGAGGTCGTAGACTGAAACACGAGCCTTCTCTGTCATGTCGAGAGTAGAGATGCCGGAAGTCTCTTGTGAGTAGGTCACGTCGTCGACATAATATGTCGCTGCATTGTCACATCCACGGGTGCTTGTGAAACGGAACGCCATGAAGAACACGTCGGCAAGCTGCTGACCGGTGAGGTCTACGGTATACGGATACCACTTGCCGCTCTCGTCCTTGGTGCAAGGCATGCGGCATTCTGTCAGAGGCTGGATATACGGTTCGCCCTCAGTAATGTCGACATAGCAAAGTTCGAGCTTGTCTGTCTGGTTGTCCTGCAGATAGTCGCCGCGTACCCTGAAAGTGAAGATGTTGTTCTTGGCGTTCTTGAAGTCGAGCGGAGGAGTGACGAGCATCATCTGCACCGGTACGCCCATGCCGCTCTCCATCTTGAAGTCGTATGGAGTGACCTTGGCTACCTTCTCGTTCGGACTCTCCTGGTCGTAGTCTGGGAATGAATATCCCCACCAGGCCCGTGTTCCGATGATGGCGGAGTTGGTCCAGCGGTCGAGAGCGAGAGGTTTGTTGCGGTCGATGTTGTCGAAGGTCTCGTTGAGTTCCGTCAATGGGTTCTCGTCGCTGAGCACGAAGTCTACGCCTTCCTTAGGTTCTTCTTGTGGCTCGCCTGTGGCAACGCCTGAAATCGGAACTTCAACGTCTTCCATGCCGAGGGCTGAGAAAACGAGTGCTGTGGAGTATGTTCCCTCCACCTTGGGCTGGAAGGTTATCTTCACGGTATTCGCCATGTTGCGCAGGAGCATCGTGTTGCTGAGAATGAACTGTCCGGCGTCCTTCACCTTCACGTAGGTATAGTCTGGCATGTTTGCCGTGGTCACCTCGATGGTCTGCTCGCTGCTCTCGTTCACCTTTGCCGTGAACGGCTCCAGGGCTGTCGGGTTGAGGGTTATGGTTGGCGGATTCTGCTCGTCGATGGCGTATGCACTGAAGTTTATGGTCTTGTAGTAGTCCTCGATGCTCGGACAGTTTACCATCAGGTATGCCTTGTGTACGGCAACCTCTGTCGGGGTGTAAGAAATCACGATGTCGGTCTCCGTAGAGCCTTTCTCGACAGTAGACTGCGAGATTGAGAACTGGTCGGCATTCTTGCCGGCGAGTTCGAAGGTGGTGGCATATTTCATGTTCTGTGCCGACACATGGATGGTTGCCACTTCAACGGTCTTGCCCAATGCTCCTGCAGCCTGGGTAATCTTCTCCGGGGTTATCGTGATGACTGGTTCGCCCTGAGGCTGCTGCTCCACGATGTCTTCAGCTCCACGCGGACCGATGATGAGCATTTTCTTGGATGTGAAGAGTCCGGTGAGCGTCACGTCGGCTGTAGGGATTGCCGTGCCGATGAGCGATGTGCCCTTGAAGATGCGCACATTAGCCTCTTCAGTTCCGTCGGTGACTACTGGCTGCTTCATGCCTTCAGCGAAGGTAGCGCCTTCGGCAACGTCTTTGAACTTGAGGTCTTTCACCTTCACCACCTGCTGCAGATAGTCGGCGGGCGAAGCCTTGAGCTGAGAGAGAGTGGCCTCAATGGGAACCACCACATTGCCTGTAGAGAGCACCTTGCCGAGGTTCCTGTTGAACGGCATCGCACTGATAGTGCCCATCACGTCTTGTATGCCGAGAATGACGCCAGTGAGTTTGTCGCCCACGTTATAATCGGTCTTGGTGAGGATATCCCATTCGTCTGACAGAGTGATGGCGCCGGTCTCGTCTTGCAGATAATATACAGGTTTGTCGCCGCCACGGTCTACAAACGAGACTACCGCCTCGCCGGTATAGTTATAGGTGAGTCCTTGCTCCGGGTCTTCACTATAGAGGGCTTTCAGGGTCTTTATCTCCGGTACGGTGTATCCCGTCCATGAAATCTTTATCTGGGAGTCGGCGGCTCCCTCGCTCTTCAGCGTGAGCACAGCGTTCTGTGTGCCTTCTGTATATGCCACGTTGATCTTCAGCTGTGCTCCATCGCCACTCATCGCATCGGCGGCAGAAAGGGTGGCTGGCGACACGGTGACTGCCGGAGAGGATGACTCCACGGAGATATCGCCGGTGAGGTTCTCACCAGTGACGGTGACTGTCTCGCTGTATTCATCGCCTGTATACACGTCGCCCAGAATGATGTTCTTCTTCGAGATGCCAACCCTCGGTGTCTTATCCTCGCTTTTCTCACCGAAGAGGCCGGCGAAGGTGTCGGAAATGCGCACTGAGGCGACATACAGTTCCGGAGAGGTGACGGTGGCGTTGGTGCCCTGGCGCAACTCAAAGCCCTGCAGACCATAGTTGCCCAATCCGCTGCCGCTTTGGTTCACACCGTCGATGACGGCGTTTGGAGTTGCTGGTTCTTTCTTGAAATTCGCCGGGTTGACATATAGGTACACGTTGTCCTTGCCCTTGTCCTGCGAATTTATCTCATATCTCAACACCACGAGGTAGGTCTGGTTGAGCTTCAGCGGAGTGTCTGAGAATACCGGATTCGCCGCACCGCGCTCTACACCGATCTTCACTTCGTCGTCGCTGGTGCCTTCACCGATGAAGAGTCGGCCGAGTTCCACAGGATTGATGCCTGCGGCGATTACCGACTTCTTGGTTCTCGGCACAAACGCCATGACGTAGACATTGCCCTGAGGCTGGCTCTCCACATTGATGAGGGCTGAGAAATACAGGTTGCCTGATTTCACACCTTCATCATCGTCGGTGAATCTCATCATGAGGTCTTCGCCAGACTTAACAGATGTTATCTTCACGCTCTTTGCCGGAGCGTCGTCGTTATATCCAGGATAAGAGAGCTGCTTGTCGAGCACCTGGATCGGGGCTTCGGCATTGCTGCCATAACGCACCCAACCTCCCTGCGATTGCAGGTCGCCCACGGGATAATCGAAATCTTCTTGGAAAATGATCTGTGCCGCGACTCTTTCTGGCAGAGCACAAATGGTGACGAGAAGCATAGTGATCCATGCAGCCATCGTCTTTGATTGGAATAAGTGTTTCATATTTAAAGGGGTTTATAATGTTGATACTCGTGTCACAAATCACAGATTTTGCAAATATAGACATTTTTAAACAAAATACAAATATTTTACACCACTAAACTGCATTTTTACAAGATTATTATAATATTTGTGACAGAAAGGAGAAAAAAGGAGAAACAGTCATAACGGAAATAGTATAAAGAAAAATGTCATATCACAAAAAACGGTCGAAACTGTCAGATTGTCTGGTTTTTCATTGTAACATTCTGACAGGCAGACAGTTGACTATCTGACGATTATCAGCCGATTGTCTGGATGATTTGCAGATAAGAGGAAGTATCTGACAGCAGGTGTTCAGACGACAGGAATTGCATGTGTTGGCAGAATCCTGAAAACAGGAATATGAATATTACAACATTAACTTATTGGGCAACCGCCTGGCGTCTTTTCTGCCCATCCGGGGCAAGCAGCGTGCCCATGTGGGGCAAGCACCTTGCCCTTGTTGGGCAAGCGGCGTGCCCATTCTACGTCAAATCGGTCATAAGGTGTAAGTATGCGCTAAATGAATTCCGGCAACGTGTCATTCCTTATTTATAATAAGGATGTTCAGGCTCTGAATGACTACTACGACATGACGAACGACACATATTTTTCCGGTTGGACAGAGAATTATTACACCCGATGCTTTGGGCCTTATAGAAAATATATGTATATTTGAATAACATCTGGCTGAACTCGGCAAATTGAGAGTAAACTCTCTTTTGCACTCGATGGCAAAGTGTTTGCAGAAAACAAATAAGTATAAAGCCTATGATGGTAAACATTGCTAATCCGATATACGACTCTGTATTCAAATACCTTATGGAGGACGAGCGCATAGCAAAGACTCTTATCTCCGCTCTTTTGAAAAAAGATTTTGATCAAAGCCTGAAGGAGAAAGGCAACCACCAAGTATTGAGCGTTGATGAAGACAAGTTCAATGGCGACCTTCCTTTCATCAGCAAACCATCCAGACAGTTGGCTGACAATCGTCAGGTAGCCAACTGTCTGCCTGTCAGAATGTTACTATCAAAAACCAGATGGTCTGACAGTTTTTTTGAAAATTCTTGTTTATACTGAGAATCAGCGATATTGGCAACTTTTACTCATATCAACACTCGCTATTACTCATCAAAAGCCAAACAAAATCCACTCTTCTAAAAATCCAAATCCAAGCAAGCCCTAATGACCGATTTGGGTTGAATTAATTCCGCCAACCGGCAAGGTCTGTATATCCCTGCAATATGGCGACATTTATAAACCACAAAAGAAATTAGGATCTTCTGAATTAATACAAAACGGAATTGCAAGTTCAAAACTTTGCGATTCCGCTTTTCTATTTTCTTGATGATGCAAATTGCAACAGCAAAATGTATGGCCAGAATGTCATTCCGGCTGATACTTCAACACGTCGTCAGGATAAAGGATGCAGCAATCTGCCTCGGAAAGAGGGTGCTCTTTAAGGAAGAGCACATACACGATATTCTTGCCTTGCGAGAATGGAGCCTTTTCTGTCTTTGCCTTCAGTTTGGCAAGCAGACGGTCTGCAAAGTCTGCTGATTTCCATTTGCATTCTCCTACAAGGATTGTGTTCTTGTCACCGATGGCTTCTGCCACGACATCAAACTCCAGGTCTTCATAGCCTACAGGTGTCTTACGCCCGTCTTCATAAACAGAAGCCTTTCCCCACCAGCGGCGGGCCATCCCCCATGTATGTCCGAAAAGCTCGTTCCCCGAAACAGCTGTCTGACACAGCCGCTCCCATACATTCCCTACGAATGCAGGGAAACCGCTTCCTATTTTCTGCATAACAAAAGATGTTCTTCCGAGAGCAAGCATCGAACGGTGAGGCTCGATAAACGTATAGTAGAACGCCATGAAGTTGTCATCGATGACATACAATGTCTTTTTTGTCTTTTCCTCACTTTCACCGAAAGGAATGTCTTTACTGATATACGACATCTCCGTCAAGGCATTCAACGGCTTGGATATTTCCGTCGTCTTCTTTCCTATGGCTGATGCCACGGCAGAATATCGTGTGTTGCCATGCCCGAGGGCTGTCATGATGGACTGGAATGGAGCTATGTCGTTAGCCTCATCAATAAAGAGCGCACTCGGCTCACCGTACAAAATGCCGTGCTCGTCGAGTATCAGTTCGTTTATTGCTTCGCGCAATGACGGATATTCCTCACGCAGAGTCCAATAGCGGGGCACACCGCCCCATACGCTGTACTCTTCTATCGTGCTGACAGCGTCTAAATGTATGGCTTCCTGCCAATGCTGCGGACGAATCGGACGAAGGTTCATCTTTTCGTGTGCCCTGCCGTATAGAGGGTCTGTACTGTCAAGTACAAAATGCTGCATCATACGCTGTGATGAACCGCAGATTACAAGATTATACCGCAGTTCACCACTATCAAGGATATGCTGCAATACGGAAGGCAAAGAGGAATCCTTCTCCACCATATATGGGAACTCATCAAGTACGAGCACGGTATTTTCCCTGCATACCTTGTTGAATGCCGTAAGCACAGACTCCCACGTAGGATAAAGAGGCATGTCAAATCCGCTGTACAAATTGGCTATCGTACCAGCCAGGAGCGAAATCTGCACTTGTGTCTCTTGGCGGCCTGCTTCAAAATACACGTCTTCGTCAGTTATCACTCTCTTCAGCAATGTTGACTTGCCAAGACGTCTGCGCCCATATATCACGACGAATTTCTTCGTCTCGGATTCAAAAGCCCTTTTAAGACGTTTCTGTTCCTTGCCTCTGTCTACAAATTCCATAGAATATGATTTTTTTGAAAATGATTTTTCAAAATATGTTTTTGCAAAAATAATGTTTTTATGAATGCGCTGCAAGTGGAAACATATATTTTATGCATACATAATATTGATTTTTTTCTTTCCCCGAAGGGTTATACCGACTGCTCGTCCAATAGGAAATCAAGCACATTCATTATTACGATACCGTCGTCGTTCTGGTATTTCTTTATGCGGTCGCCGGTTATGACGTATTTCATGAAACTGTCGTTGATGCGGAGCAAGGAGGCAGACTCCTGCTGCATCTTCTCTCTGTCTGGCAGACTGAGTGCCGACTGTATGTAGCAGCGCTTGTAACCACGGTTGCACACGAAATCCACCTCAAGCATTCGCCTTACCTTGGTTCCTTTCTCGTCTACGGTATTCACTTCCACATTGCCGACATCAACACTATAGCCCCTTGCACAAAGTTCATTGTATACGGCATTCTCCATAAGATGGGTCTTCTCCTGCTGACGGAAACCGAGCAGGGCATTGCGTATGCCCAAATCGGAGAAATAATATTTCAAAGGAGTACCGATGTATTTCCTTCCCTTCACGTCATAACGGTTGCAAGACTCCAGAAGGAATGCATCAGAAAGGCATTCGATGTATTTCTTTATCGTTGCCGGACTTATGGATACATTCTTCACAGACTGGAAGGTATTTGAAAGACGCTGCGGATTTGTCAGTCCACCTATCCCCGAGGCAAGAATCTTGAAGAGGTCATTCAGTTCTGGATCGTTCTTTATCTTGTTTCGGTTCACTACATCTATTATATATGTCTCAGCCAGCAGACTGTCAAGGAGCTTCACTTTCTCCTCTTCCGTTTTCAGAAGCACTACAGGTGGCAGTCCGCCATAAAGCAGATATTCGTTCCAGCCATCCTCGCGGTCGCCCTCATAAACGCTCATGAACTCTGCAAAGCTCAATGGCGACACATGTATCTGATATCCCCTGCCGCGAAATTCGGTTATGATGTCCTTCGAAAGGAACTTGGCGTTGCTGCCCGTCACATACACGTCGGCATTGGGGATATGCAACAGGCCGTTGAGCACATCCTCAAACTCATCGAGCATCTGCACCTCATCAAGCAATATATAATAAGGTTGGTCGTCGATAATCCTGCCCTTCACGTAGGCATAGAACTTGTCGGGATTGCGAAATTCCTTGAAAGCATAATCATCGAAAGCCATTTCAACGATATGGTCGTTCGCCACTCCATTATCCTCAAGAAACCTTCGGAACAGTCTGAACAGCAGGAACGATTTGCCGCAACGCCTCATTCCTGTAATAATCTTCACCAGTCCGTTATGCCGACAACTGACCAGTTCCTGCAGATATTTATTTCTCTCTATAACCATAGTCTACAAAAGATTTTTGCGGATATCCGCACTTTTCTTAGATAGAAGCAATTGGGGATGATGTTTGTAGCGTTACTAAAACGTACTCTAAAACGAGAACATAGAACTGGGCACCCTATAAAGTAATATCCGTTGATGGGATCAATGCCTTGGTAAGTCCAAGCCTCACTTCTTTGTTAGGCACGTCGAGAGTATAGTAGTCATAATCTCTGTTGTAGTCTTTTATGGTGATGTAGCCGCTCTGATAGAGCAGCGGCATTATGGTCGGCATATTCTCCGTAGGAGCATCAAACTCGCTGGCAGAAGCCTCAACACGTGTAATGTCGACAGGCTGCACATCGTATTTGCGCATCATGTTTATAAGAAATGTTTCCCCGACAAACTCCTTTGGCTGTCAAACAGACAGAAGACATGCAACGGCATTGTAGCACTTATGTACGAATATGACAACATTGTTGAAACCATACTGTAACATAACGCCCCTATCTTTGCACCGGACAAAGAAAACAAACGATTTTATTGTATGGACAGAAAGGTAAAGAAGGTTCTGGCAACCACAATGATGATGGTCGTCCCTGTGATAGGGACAATGGCCGCCGACATCATCGGCAAAGTGACCGACGCAAAGTCGAAGGAGGCTCTCATAGGAGCTACGGTGCAGGTGGACGGCACCGATTTCATTGCCGCTACTGACATTGACGGCAACTTCAAGCTTACAGGATTGGATTCAAACGCCAAGTACTCGCTGACGATAAAGTACGTGGCATACGAGAATAAAAAAATTGACGGGGTTCTGGCGAGTGACCAGCCTCAGATGATTAGCGTAGCGCTGACGCCCGAAGAACAGACACTGGGCGAAGTCACCGTAACCGGGATCGCACGGAGAAACACGGAAACGGCTATGGTGCAAGTAGCGAAGAACAGTCCCGTCATAGTGAACAACGTCTCGGCACAGGAGATTGGAAAAACGCAGGACTCCAATGCTGGAGAGGTGATCAGACGTGTGCCGGGCGTAAGCCTCATCGATGACAAGTTCGTGATGGTGCGCGGCTTGTCGCAGAGATACAACAATGTGTGGATAAACGGTGGAGCGGCACCAAGCTCTGAGGCCGATTCGAGGGCTTTCTCGTTCGACCTCATACCGAGCGCACAGATCGACAACATGCAGATCGTGAAAACGCCGTCACCGGAATATCCTGCCGACTACACCGGTGGATTCATCGTGGTGAACACCAAAGACATACCGGCAGAAAGCATCACGCAGGTGCAGGTGGGCGGCAACTGGAACACGACATCGGTATTCAACGACTTCACACATGCCAAGGGTTCGGCAACTGATTTTCTCGGATTCGACAACGGCATGAGAAGTCTCAACGGGGGATTCAATGCCTCACTCCGCCCTATCGGCAACGGAGGAACGGACCTGACGGGGAACGGACTGAACAATGATTGGACAACAAAGAGCATGAAGCCTTTCGGCGACCTGAAACTGTCGGCTAACATCGGCAGAAGATGGAAACTGGGCAGAAACCATCTTGGAATGATTGCCGCCCTGAACTACACAAACGAATACCGCACGTTCAGTGATATGCAGAACAACCAGTTCGGTGTGTACGACGAGCGCAACGACCGTTCCATATACCTGAGCAACTCTCTCGACAACCAGTATAACCACAACGCCCGTCTCGGCGCTATGCTCAATCTGACGCTGCTCACTGCCGGAGGCAACAGCAAGTTCCAGATGAAAAACATCTTCAACCAGCTGGGCAACGACCGCTACACGTTCAGACAGGGCGTGGACGAACAGAACAACGACACTCGCTCGGCGGAATATTACTACCGCAGCCGCACTACATACAACGGACAGTTCACGGGCAAGCATACGCTGAACGACGATGAACTGGACTGGAGTCTCAGCTACTCTTATGCCAACCGCAACGTGCCTGACCGCCGACGCTACCTGCAGAACGATGCCCTGGAGACAGGAACGATACAGCTCACCACAGGCAACGACATATCAAGGGAGTGGACTCGTCTCGACGAGCATATCCTCTCGGCTGCCGTGAACGACAAGCACGACTTTGACTTCAACGGATGGAAACCGACAATGAAGCTCGGAGCCTACGGCGAATACCGCACCCGTGAATACAAAACCCGTGAGTTCATCTACAACTGGGAGCCGGAGAACAACTCCCTGCCTGCCGACTTCCGCAAGAGCGACCTCCCCACCCTGCTCAGCAACAGCGGGAACTTCGGCGCCGACAAGCTATATCTGCTTGAGGAACCGAACCGCCGCGATGACTATAAGGGCCACAACACCCTCGGTGCCGGATATCTGGCTGCCACCCTGCCGTTCGGCAGTCTGAGCATCTTTGCCGGCTTACGCTATGAATACAGCAAGATGGAGCTTATCACGAACACTCGCGATGACCGTCCGAGTCCGCTGAGCCACTTCTATAAGTACAACGACCTCTTCCCGTCGCTCAACGCCACATATAAGTTCTCCGACAAACACCAGCTGCGTCTCTCCTACGGCAAGACCGTAAACCGTCCGGAGTTCCGAGAGGTGTCGCCGTCGGTGTTCTACGACTTCGACCTTGCTGCCGACGTGAAGGGAAACACGGAGCTTACCTCCTGCTATGTGCAGAACCTCGACCTGCGCTATGAGTTCTACCCATCCCGAGGCGAGATGGTTTCCGTGGCACTCTTCTATAAATATTTCGATGCGCCCATCGAATGGACCTACACCCTCTCCGGCGGCAACCGCATGATCTATTCATATATGAATGCCGACCACGCCAACAACTACGGAGTGGAGCTGGACATAAAGAAAGACCTCTCGTTCATCGGACTGCCCGATTTCAGCTGGTCGTTCAACGGTGCCATAATCAAGAGCCGCGTAAACTTCAACGGCAGCGCCAACATGGAGAACCGCCCTATGCAGGGACAGTCGCCATACCTCGTAAATACCGGCATCTTCTATAAGAACGACAAGCAGCAGCTCGACATCGCCCTGCTCTACAACCGCATAGGAAAGCGCATCATCGGCGTGGGACGAAGCGAAGGAACAACGAGCGGCAACGAAACGCTCCGTGTGCCTGACAGCTACGAGATGCCACGAGACGTGCTCGACCTCTCTATATCGAAGAAGTTCGGCACCCATTGGGAGATTAAGGCAAATGTGCGCGACCTGCTTGCACAGAAGGTGTACTACAAGGAGTTCGTCACCGCCAACCTCAACAGCGGCGGCACTAAAGAAGTGGAGCAGATAACCCGCTGCTTCAAGCCGGGAAGGAACATCGGACTGACCGTGACCTATAATCTATAGTTCTCCCCACAGTCCCCTATTCTCCCTAAAACAAAAAGGAACCCTATTATTACAAAATAATACATTATGAACAAAACAAAATTCTATGGATGCCTCGGCGTCCTCGCACTTGCAGGAACGATGTTTACTGCGTGCAGTGATGATGACAACAATGGTGGAAACGAAAACTCAAGCGCTGCCGTATGGACAGTAAACGGCGGCATCAATGCCTGCGACCACGTGCTCTTTACAGAGAGCGACAAGGCTGGCAGCAAAGACGTTAACGACAAAGGAACCCAGATCGGAAACGGCGACCAGGAGTTCGTCTTTACAGGAAAGCAGACTCTGAAGAAAGGTACATATATTCTAAAAGGTTGGGTCTACATCGCCGACGGCGCTGAACTGACCATCGAGCCGGGAACCGTAATCAAGGGCGACAAGGACACCAAGGCTGCCCTCATAGCTGAGCGTGGCGGAAAGCTCATAGCCCAGGGTTCTGAGACACAGCCTATCGTATTCACATCCGAGCAGGCTGCCGGCAGCCGCAGGCCTGGCGACTGGGGCGGCATCATCCTCTGCGGCAAGGCTCGCACCAACGCTACGGAGCAGCAGATTGAAGGTGGTCCGCGCACAAAGCACGGCGGCAACGACGACAACGACAACTCCGGAGTATTGAGCTACGTACGCATCGAGTTCGCCGGCTATCCTTTCGCAACAGACCAGGAGATCAACGGTCTGACGCTCGGTTCCGTGGGCAAGCAGACAAAGATTGACCACGTGCAGGTGTCTTACTCAAACGATGACTCATACGAGTGGTTCGGCGGCACGGTAGACTGCAAATACCTCATTGCCTACAAGGGTTGGGACGACGACTTCGACACCGACAACGGATTCAGCGGCCACGTGCAGTATGGTCTCTCCATCCGCGACCCGAAGATTGCCGACAAGTCTATGAGCAACGGCTTCGAGAGCGACAACAACGCCAAGGGAACAAACGCTGACCCTCACACCTCTGCCGTATTCTCAAACATCACCTTCGTTGGTCCTAAGATGGGCGACAAAAACTTCGTGAACGATGCCTCATACATCACCGCCGGAGCATACAACCCGAACAACGGTTCCGGTCTCGGTCGTTTCCAGAGCGGTATGCAGATCCGTCGCGACTCTCATCTGAGCTGCTTCAACTCCGTTGTTGTAGGCTGGCCTGTTGGTCTGATTGTTGACAAGCAGCTCGGCGACTGCCAGGGTGCTGCCACAAACGGACTGTTCAAGCTCCAGAACCTCTGGTTCGCCAACCTCGACGCCATCGGCACAGACGAGAACAAGGTGCTGACCGACCCGAACAACGAGTCGTTCTCCGCAAAGTTCTTCCTCGCACAGCCGGGCAACAAATACTCTGCCTCTGCTGACGGATGGTTCGACGTTACCGGCTACCGTCCTACAGCTGCCAGCCCATTGCTCTCTGCGGCATCCTTCACCGATGCCCTGCTCGCAGGCTTCGAGAAGGTGGCATACGTAGGAGCCTTCGGCAACGGCGCCGACTGGACTGCCAACTGGACGAACTTCGACCCGCAGAACACAAAATATTAAGATCAGACAAATCTTTCCATAAACAATATGATCCTGCCGCCGAAAGGCGGTAGGATTATTTGGCTTTAAAGAAAAGTTTTTTTCGCGAAGAAAATCTGTCATTCTGTCAGGCCCATTAAATAAAGCACTATGAATTAAGAAAATACGGTACTTGACAAAAGTTTTAATTCAAGAAAAATCTATCATTATCTGTCACACCACAATATGCATCTCAAAACACCTTAACTATCAGATGTCCAATACAATAGATGGAGCAACAGCACGCTATCGTATGTTCTTCACTTGCATGATATAAGTCATAGAGTTAGGTTCAAAAGCATGAGAATTGGCATCTGAAACACGTTAAATGAAGTCATAATCACGTTAATTGGAATCAACACGTGAGATAGGAATCAAAAACCAGGGAGATAGAAACCAAAAATCAGGGAGATAGAAGCCAAAAACCAGGGAGATAGAAACCAAAAACCAAGGAGATAGAAACTAAAAACCAAGGAGATAGAAACCAAAAACCAAGGACTTTGGTCATAAAAGTCGTATTCTTAGTAAGCGTATCAAAATACAAGCCTGCCAAAGTACTGCGCGGAAAAACATTCAAATTGCTTTTTTACCAGATTTTTTTGAAATTTCCCCATAATATTACCATATTTGCATTAAGGTATAACAAAAAAGCAAATATAAGATGACGAATAAAATGTCTGTATGCAGCATCAAATACACATACACCCGATATGCTGGAGTGGATATTGATAAATACACTCGGGGAATCTTCGAATATGCGAAGAAAGCGTTCAGGGAGTTGCAGCCACAAATGTCGGAACCGGGCTACGGAACAGATATGCCGGATTATCTGGATATCCTGCTCTTTAAAAAAGACGGTAGCAACTTCTGCAAAACGGATATCGAAAGACGTGCCGTCAATATCCCGCGTGACTATCAACTGGAAGGATTGGTTGTAGAAATCCATATAACCAACTGTGACGGCACCAGGCACAAGAAGATACACAGGATGGACGGTCCCGACAGCGACAGGATATTACGCCAAGCCCACGCTCGCAGCATCAGGAACAAGGAGCAAGTGGAGCAATCAAAGATTTGCGGTTGCTTCAGCTGCTGCAGGATTTTTCCGCCGTCAGAAATAACGGACTACATCCCCGACGAACCGCCTACTGCCGAATGTCCTTATTGCCATATCGACTCAGTAATAGGCGATGCCTCCGGCTTCCCCATCACCAAAGAATTCCTAAAGAAAATGAAGAAGAGGTGGTTCTAAAGAGGTAAGCGGCACCACGTTTATACATAGCCAGTAAAACGGAAAAATCCGGAGCATTTCTGATGTAGGAAACGCTCCGGATTTTTCCGTTATCTGTTTATGTCTGTCAGCTTAGAAATAGTAAGCCAAAGAAATCTGCCAAGCATTTGAACGGCCTTTTGAAACCTGTTCCCAAGTGTTGTCCAAAACATTCTTTACAGAAGCCTCACCGGTCTTTCCGCAAGCGATATTATAGTTGAAACCTACTTCAAGATGGTTGATAACTGTCACACCGGCACCAAGGTTCACGCTGAAGTTAGTAGACTTCAGTCTATAGCTTGCCTCCTTTGTCCAGTCGAAGTTCTTGTCGCCCACATTGAATCCGAACTGAGGACCGGCAGCGAAATAGATACCAGCAAGGTCGCCCAATCCTATAGAATAGCGAAGATTGATTGGAATATTGATAGCCTGCTGCTTAACGGTGTTAGATGTGATCTGTGTGCCTGTAGTGTTCTCCACGTCTGCCTTCAGCTTTGCCTCACGCTGGTCGTAGAGTGCGGCAGCATCAATGCCAAGACCGACAACAGGAAGTGTGAACTTCACAGACGGACCGATAAAGAAACCTGTACGGTTGGAAGCGTCGAGCACATCCTTGCTCATCGACATGTCGGTGATGTTGAGACCACCCTTCAAACCGAACTTGAACTGTGCCTGCGACGGCATAGCCATCATCAGACCAAAAGCCACGAGGGCAAGAGTAAATACTTTTTTCATACCTTAAAAAATTAAATAGTGTTTCTAAAAATAAATAGTATTCGCTATTAATATGTTTTTCTATATAAATTATTCTATTACAGGAATAAAAAGAATGAGGATATGCAGAAGCTTGTTCCGGCTCCATACACATCCTCTTGGTTTTATCTAAAGAGTTAATGACGCTGTCTGCGTACAGATACCCTTGCGGAGCCGCCACCGCCCGAAGACGATGATGAACTACGTTTCGGCTTCTTGCTTACACTTGTTGCAGAATCTTTTGCACCTCCCGCACGGCGGTTGCGGCGCACTTTCTTCTTACCCTTCACCTGCTGCTGTGCCTTGGCAACGCTGTCGAGCGAGTCCTTCAGCTGCTGGTTTCCCCACAGGTTTTTCTCGAACGCCAGAAGCTCACCCTCGATGCGCTTCTGCTCTTTCGACATAGCCGAATCCGTCTTGCAATACTGCGAGAGCGTCTTGCCGAGCATATTCGTTGTCTTGTATATCTTTCCGCGATACATTGTCTTGGCGAAATAATCGTCGAGAGTCATTGTAGCGGCATTATTCAGGTCGCTGGTCATTATTATCTGCTTGCTCAGATAAGGTGCCACATCATCGTATTTCACCCAAAAGAGAGGGTAGGTCTGCGGAGCGTCGCCGAAATCGTCCTCTCTCGACATTATAGGGCACAAAGCAATAACCTTCGTATGGAAAGTAGCTGTTCGCTGGTCGTAATAGGCACATTCCTTAATGTAGTACGACTTCACTTCCTTCGACGGTATGTCGCTGTTGTCGATGTTTATTCCGTTTCCCTTCTTCTCGTAGTAGATGTGGTAATTATCGAGGAATGCAAGAGGCTTAATCTTGGAAGCTTCGTTGAAAACCTCATTGCCATCGAGACGGTATTCGTAGGCATTTATCTTTCCGCGCATCATCAGCTTGAAGAGATAGGTAAAGAGGTTCATCTGCGTCCCCACCGCCTCCACCGGATAATAGAGTCCGGCATTGGCATCGTCGGTAAGATTAATGGTGCGGTAGATGTCACGTCTCCACACCACATCCTCCTGCATCGGTGCCGTTGTTGGATATGATATCAACGCCCTCGTCGTGATGTTCTGTGCATTCGAAGCATTCTGCTTTGCCTGCTGCTGTTGTCTGCGTGCCGCAGGCTGTGCGCTTACCGTTCCGGCAAAGCATGCTGTCAATATTATTAGAAATATCTTCTTCATATATATAAATATGTATATTTTTCTACTTTACTATTACCTCCATCGAAGAAGGCAACGTTCTTGTTATTCCATCCGGACCTACTGCCGTCACACGACTGATGTAGAATCGTCTGTTGCGCGAGAGTCCTCTGAAGGCGTCTTTCTGTCGCTGCGAGAATGAGGCACCAGCCGAAGCCATCGGCACGGCATTACCCATATTGTCGAAGAACACGGTCTCGAAGCTGAGCACCCTAAACTGTATGTCGAGCAAGCCATCGTCGATGGCAGCCTTCAGTCCGTCCACTCCCATAAGCGATGCTTTGGCAAGTCCGCCTCCGCGGTAGCGGTTTGTTCCAATGGCTATGTATGCCGTCGGGTCAGGCAGCTTGCGAACGTGGAAAGTGAACTGTCCCACCTGTCGTGCCTGTCCTGTGGAGAGCGACATCACGTTTATAGTCACGTCCTTGCCCACTGATGCCGGACGAGCTATGTATTTGCCCGGTCCGACAGGCTGTAGCGTGCCTCCGCTCATGGTTGCAGAAACCTTGTTGAGCGGCACACCCGGAATACTGATGCTTATCGGGTTGGTGTAGCCGGCATAGAGCACGTTCATGAGGTCTGCGGAAACGGTTGCACTCGGATCTACAACAGTATATTTCTGTGAGAAGTCACGACGGATGACATCGCCTTTACCATTCTGCATCGTTATATATCCGGTGAGATTGAACTCTCCTGTACTTCCTGTTGTAATCTCGTATGTATTGTTGCGTAAGTTCATGTGTCTTCCGCCGATATAGATCTGCGGCTGCTGTGTGGTGTCTACAGCTGCCATCACGATCTGTGCGGAGAACTTGTCACCTCTTACTATAGTCTGTGCATTAGGTATAACAAAGGCGCTGAGCTTGTTCACACGGATATCCTTCATGTCTATGTTGGCTACCAATGTGTGCAGCACCTCACCCTCGGCATAGCGCACATCGCTCTGCAGTTTTGTGAGCAGGGTTACGGCAGCCGCAGCAGGCATGTCTTCAAACATATACTCCTGCCAGTTCTTCCCCATTGCCTTGGCGTTTTTAGGAAGCTTTGTGGTGAGGTTGCTTTCTATGATCTTACGCTGAGCCTCATCTGCTACCATCGTGAGAATTCTCTCACGGAAAGAGTTGATGGCATCAAAGAGCTTCTTGCCCTTTCCTGTTCCGGGAGCGAGCATCACGTGGCTTGCCGCCTCAAGGTCTTCCTTGCGGTCGATGTTCTTCACGTCTCCTTTGGCTCCGTCAGCTTCGCGCACGATTTCCACCTTCAGCTCCTGTGCGAAGTTGTACAGGGAGTCGCTCATGCGCTTTACCATAGTGGCTTTTTCAAACCACTGACGCACCTTCTCGGGGTTGCTCTTCATCTGAGCCTCGAAGTCGTCATACATATTCTGATTCTCCTGTACAGCATTTGCCGTTGTGCGCTGAAGGCTCTCGTCGACTATCGAGAAACCGTCGAGCACCTGCGTCGATACGTTCATCGCAAGCATTGCCATCAGAACGACGTACATCAGGTTGATCATCTTCTGACGAGGAGAAATCTGTCTTTTTCTTATTGCCATTGTTCTTTGTTTCTTTTTGGGGAGGACTTGGAGGGTTGTAGTTCAAGGAGAACTACCTGCCAGTGGAAACCGCCGTCCTACTCCTCCTTATTTCTTTAGACCTGCGGTGCTGCTCCTGGTGCAGCGGCACGCATGTTCACGGTCATTGCCTCTATCATGCGAGTGTAGATAGCATTGAGCTGCTCTATCTGTGCTGCCATTCTTCGCGACTGTTCGTTTATCTGATCGATGGTTCCAATCTGTGCGCTGGCACCCTTAAGCTGCATCTCGTAAACCTTGCAGATGCCGGTGAGCGTGCGATTCAGGTTTTCCATCTCCTCTGAGTCGCGTGTCAGGCGTTCGCTCTGCTCCGCAACTCTTGCAAGCACCTCGGTGAGTTTGTCGAGCTCCTCCACATAGCGGTTTGTCGCCTCTGCCATCTCTGGCGACACCTGCTGCTGCTCTGCCACCCACTGTGGCACGGCGAATGCTGCACCGGCTGCCGCTGCGGCAGCATTTC
>ERZ791617.365-NODE-365-length-31957-cov-4.54015_pt1 | contig 31957 bp, 25 predicted proteins | sample MGYA00510272_ERZ791617 | MGnify/ENA primary metagenome ERZ791617 (study PRJEB30046, sample SAMN00715200) | human gut metagenome | study: EMG produced TPA metagenomics assembly of the A metagenome-wide association study of gut microbiota in type 2...
AATGTTTTTCCTGTTTATCGCTGTATATATTTTCCGATTGGCACATCGTGCCAATGCTTAAAATTCAGATAAAGCCGTAGAGAGCTTGCTCGCTTAAGGCTTTGTCTGAATTTTAAGCAAGCCGTAGGCTCGGAAAATATATACGGTGTTTTAAATGTTTTTGTATAAGCGTTGGACAGAATCTCCTGTTTACATCACTCCAAATAAAGGATGAGCCTGTTTTGATACGTAAATCAGAAAGTTCAGTGCTTGATATATGCATGCCACACCCTGACATGCTTCTGCATAAATAACCAATTTGGCTGTATAAATAAACGGTTTGTTCCACACGTCTGTATAGTCCGATTATGGCAATCACGTCAAGCCCCTGTAAACACGTGATTTTGTCATCATTTAGAAATTCGGTAACTTTCCCATAGAAAGTCCGTAACTTTCTCATAGAAATTCGGTAACTTTCTATTTGAAGTTGATTGGACATCTATTTCAGCTTGCTTCAACAAGCCTCCAAATCTATATCCTTATTATGTCCCCAACATACGCGTTGTAATTGTATAAAAATACAATATCGGTAATAGACCTGTTATCTTTCTAACTTGACGTTCACTGATATTCAATCGTTTAGAAAGTTCTGCTCTTGAAATTGACGGAGTTTCTTTTATTGTTTCTAATAGTCTTTCTTCGTCCGTTGGAACGCGTTGGAACGCGTTGGAGCGCCCTTGGATCATCATTGGAACACTACCTTCGTTGTATGCTCGCCAAATGACAACCCTAAAATCTTCTTCCTGATAGAACTCCGGTGTCTTCAGTCCATATTCACGGCATTTGTTAATGATATCCTCTGTACCGGTTCCAACCTTCTCAATATATCCATTCCAATACATTGGGTCTGCAAGTAGAGGATTGGCAGGTAACGACTTGTGTGGTCCATGCAGCTTTTGCACAGTTAGTCCGTAAATTTTTTCCTGACTTCGTCATCGTGTCAATCCCCATCAAAGAGATTGGCTATTTTCTGATACCTCGACATCAGAATAGTTTGCGTATAAACCTACTTGTCAAGAACAACACGGTTAGGTAATCGGAAAAGCAAGTCGGTCGGCAAGCCACTCCCCTCGAAGCACTTGCCGACCGCCTTTATACTTTGCAGTCTATAAATTCAGACTTTATTCGTTTTCCTCTTCTTCTAAATCGTCCCAAGAGAGATCCCAAAGAGATTCGTTGTGGCGCTTTGAACGAGCAGTGCCAGCATCGGCTTGACCTGCGTTATCACCAAGGTTTCCTGTGGTTCCTGACGCGTCCAGAGAACCAGCCATCATAACAGAAGACTCTACATCCAGATTATTGATACTTGGTTTGATGTATTCTTTCATATTTATTTTCCTTTCCTTATTTCACTATAAATTTTCTTCCATTTACTACATAAACACCCTTCTTCAGACTCTTAACATCGTTGCCGACATACTGTCCGTTGAGGTTGTAGACCTTACCATAAACCACTGCGCTACCGTTCAGAGTTGAAATATAGTTGGTCTCGCCATCAATGTTGATACCCATCTTTGAACCAGACTCTCCTGAAGGAGCTACGAAATAACCGCGGAGTGCCTTCATAATCTTACCTGTTTCTGTTGGGATATAGAACTTGTTATCGGCTCCGAGGAAGAGGTTGGTACCATCGGTCTTAAGCTCTGTTGAACCCAATGTAGCAATAAACTCATATCCGTTTACACCATCTTTCAAATTATCGCCCTCAGAAAGTGTAACACTATTGAAAATCGGAGTAGTAATGTCTACTGAAGGTTTCACAAGATAAGCATGTCCCGCTTTGAGTTCTGTTGTTGCTTCAAACTCCATAATTGAACCATTCATAGATTTGTATTTACGGATTTCAGCCCCTGATAAAGCCGTAGAATTTACATCCTTAACATCAAACGGAACACTAAAGGTATACCAACCTCCATCAGCTATTAATGTGCGATTAAGCTTTGCATTAACAACTTTATTACTATTTTTAATTATAAGATTCAACATGTCATCCTGAGTAGCATTTTCATCTACTACAACCTCTGGACATTTTGCATAACTAACAGTTATTGTCTTAAACTTGTTTGTTCCGTTAACATACAAATCTATACTACTTGCTGTTCCTTCCCAAACATTACCATTTAATGTTCCAGGTGTACAATAAAAAGTATTATTTTCATTGTTGTCAAATTCAATCTTAGTCATATAATAACCAGCAGCAACACTTATATTAAGCTGTGAGCCTTTATATACTCTGAAGCTATCATCATAGAAAGCGGTTTTATTCTGAGTACCGTTTTTCACGTGAGTAATAGTAACATCTTCTGATGTGAATATTGCTCCTACAGGAACTTGGGCTATGCCATATCCATACTTGTTATTAACAAAGTCGAACGTCACTTCCAACTTGTTAGGGTCTGTAACTATCACATCAAAAGTATTTGAGGAAGCAGCATAGTCTACATTACCTGCAAAAGATGCGGTGATTGTAGATGTTCCTTCCTTATTTCCTACAATTTCTCCTGTAGTCTCATCAACAATAACATTATCGTTTGAAGCTGAATATATAACCTTTACTCCTTCCACTTCAACATCATTAGCCTTTACTACAGCCTTAACAAATATATTATCATTGATATTTACACTATTAGCTGTTGATGTAAACTCAACTGTTGTGGCTGTCTTTACCTTTTCTTTATAGATGAGAGTGAATGTTGCAGACAGGTTTTCGTAAGCAGTATTGGAACCGAAGTATGTAGCTTTGATATCAGCTGTACCCGGGGTAATGAAATCAATTTTGCATATTGCCGGGTCTTCAATTTTTGCAACATCTTTATTAAGTGATTCGTAATATATGTCATTTTCAGCTAAAGTAACAGGATTTCCTTCAGCATCAAGCAGTGTCAGCGTTGGTGCTGTGAATTCATTCTCCTTGCCCTGCATAACAGTTACGCTTTCCTCTGAGAAAGAAAGTGTTGGCTTTTTTACAGTAGGTTCAAGAGTTACAATGATTTTGGATACTCTAACTTGTTCTGAATGGGTAAAAGTAATTTCTGTAGCAGAGCCTGTCCATATATCTTTTGTTTCGTTGAGTACTCCGGTGGTACAGCTTTTGAATTTACTTTGTTGTGTGTATTCAAACTGAATTTTGCATATTTTGCCATCAGAAGATACGACTTTTACAGGGCTAGAGCTGTAGAAACGATATTCGGGCTGTGTATTTAAATTACCACTCGAAGTAGATACTCTTATATTTCCTTTTTCTACAGAGGTGCTTGTGGTTCTATCTGTTCCTGCGACGAAAATGATTTCTTTTTTGTTCGGATCAACAACAGTCAATTTATATGTGTCATATGACATTGCGTAGACATCATCACCTTCGTATGTAGCTGTAATGTCTGTTGTTCCGCTTGATTTTATGGTTACGTTTCCACTTTCGTCAACGGTTGCTACTTCCTGGTTTGAACTTTTGTATGAATATGTCTTGCCTGTCAAGGTTTCTTCGCCAGCAGTTAAGGTTAGTGTAGGCAAAGTGAATGCTTCTCCGATATTTATAGAACCGGATGGCTCTGCAAATTTAAGAGTAGTTGCAGTCTTCTGCTTTTCTACGTTCTTTACTTTATATGTGAGCTTGTTTGAGTTGGCGTAGCCACTTCCTGCTGTGGCAACGAACTGGGCGGAGATGGTTGCCTCAGTGTCGTATAAAGTTTTGCCTACGAATGAAAGTGCACCAGTAGTTTTGTCTACGTCAACCACATTTGTGTTGCTGCTTGTATATTCGATTGCACCCTTGCCTGTAGCCTCACTTGTTGACAGTGTTACTGTGGGCTGTGTATAGTCGCTTGGGGCTACACCCTCGGTAAAGGTGTAAGTCTTGGTGGCATCGAAGTCGGTGTTGAATGCAATAGTGGTTGGAGTGCCAGTAGATGCTTTCTTGTATAATTGTATTGGTTTTAGATTACTAGTAACACCATAGCAACTGAATAAGGAGTTGCTACTATTATATTTAATTATATTTCTTTTGTTCTCACCCTGAAATTTAATAGTGGCAACACCTTTACTGATAGTTATTGTTGCTTTTGCATTACTATTAGTTTTATCTTCTGTAGTTTCCAAATAGTTATTACTTGAACTTGCAGCATATAAATACATTTTGTCAAGCATAAATAACCAGCTATCACCCTGTTTTACAAGTGTCAGTGCGGTTAAACCAGCGACGTTCTTAAAAGAATTATCAGAAATCGTCACTTTAACCTTTCCGAAATTGTGCGCTTTTTTTATGCCTAAAGCGGCTTGGTTTTCTTCATTCACAAAAGTTACTTCATCACCGTCTTCTAGATCATTTACATCAGTAACTTTTACCCAAGTCTGTGAATACCCCCCCCACGCACCATACGGTGCTTAACAGGAGCACTAAAATAAATCGTAAATAATGTTTCATAAACTAAGAAATTTTTAGAATTAATATAATGTTTAATATTTTAAGAATCAGTGATAGCCGTATGTGGGATTCCTTGAATTCCGCAAATGCGGCATCTGTCGTTTTTGTAATGTCCCCAATTGGGATGTAGACACGTATTTTTGCTGCGAAGTTAGCCGTTTGATATTACACTCTCATTACGAAAGCATTAAATAACACATATTTAATATATGTTACAACTGCAAAAGTACAAAGATTTAATCTAAGTATGCCTATATTTAACAGTACAGCCCCGCAATATAACAAGGTTTAACACACAATACACAGAAACACGAAAAACTCCCCCAACCACCCACCCAGACGGACAATCTGCCCCTAAAAAAAAGAATAAATTCTCTCTTCTCTCGCTTAATCGGATTTTTAGGGGGAGATAGAGGGGGCGGTAATTTCAAAGATACAAAGCTCTACATTATGGATTAAACAACATAAGCAAGCGACAAGAATGCATAAATAAACACGTAACCTGTATAAATATCCAGTTGATATAGTACGTCAATACACGTTGATTATGATAATCACGTCAAGCCCCTGTAAACATGTAATTTTGTCATCATTTAGAAATTCGGTAACTTTCCCATAGAAAGTCCGTAACTTTCTCATAGAAATTCGGTAACTTTCTATTTGAAGTTGATTGGACATCTATTTCAGCTTGCTTCAACAAGCCTCCAAATCTATGTCTATCTCCCACTTTTATGTCCCCAACATGCACATTGTAATTGTATAAAAATACAATATCTTAAAATGAGATAGGCAGCATCTCGGTAATCAAAATGAAATAAATAGGTTTTAAATTTGCAATTCTAATCTTTGCAAATTCGCTACGCCTACAGATACAGGCGTTTTTTTAGCGAATTTGGTTCTAATATCATGACATAATAGCGATTCAAATGAGAAAAACAATATTTTTATCATAAGATTGTCATTTTATTTGTAATAACATTGTGTTTTCTTCGTTTATTTTAATATCTTAGCATCTGAAAATATTGAGAGTTATAATCTTGTTGAAATATGGCACGTAAATCAAATTATATAATAAATAGAAAAAATACGGAATTATGGAAAGAGGATACGCAGAAATCTGTTTCTCTTTACAATGACTGGTTCCAGGATTTCGCTCCTGTTACTTATACAAAAGAGCGTAAGTGTGCAATGGAGCAAGTAGAATTGGCAATTAGTCAAACCGACAATTTCCATTTTACAGCAACACACCTGAAAGAGCATCCGGAATTCATTACCATTCTGCGAATGGCAACGACTCCGCCTATTGCACGTGACAGGCTTATTGGATTTTCTGGTATCAAAACTTCTTTTATAAAGAATATGGAAGAAGGACGCTTGCCGCAAAGAATGTCTGATGAAGAAAAAGAGGAAAGCTTAAGTAGAATTGCCCATGTGCTGAATAAATTACTTGATATAGAATTGTTTCCTTGGATTCATAAAGGCAATGCCCCAACTGCGGAAGAACTTAAAATAGCAGAATGTATTGTAGCTGACAGATTATGTGGAACATTATCAGACCCGATAATACGAAATGAACAAGAAAAGAGACAACTGAAAGTCATCAGCGATTTTCTTGTTTCAGAAGGATATACTTTTGTGGATTCTAAAAATGTCGTTTTATTTTCCGAAATGAAGCAAGGTACATTCACTTTTCATCTTAATGTGCCTGTTAAGATGAATCGCCTTGGTGTGAATATGCCTGTTGATGTTGTAATAAAGCGAAAGGGATGTTCCGAAGAAACATTGCCTCTTCTTGTAGAATGCAAATCGGCAGGAGATTTCACCAATACCAATAAGCGTAGAAAGGAAGAGGCACAAAAGATAGAACAATTAAAAAACACATATGGGAACGATGTTGACTTTGTTCTTTTCTTATGTGGCTATTTTGATAGCGGCTACCTCGGCTACGAAGCAGCCGAAGGAATTGATTGGATATGGGAACATAGAGTAACAGACTTTAAAAAGGCAGGAGTATGAACTTTGATACAGTTTATTATAACATTGAGCGTGGCAGATTACAAAAAGCACTGGATGCGCAAAAGACTTCAAAAGAGCGTAATATGAAGGGGCAATTTGCCACTCCATATCCGCTGGCATACAGTATAATGAAAAAAGCGAAAACCCTCTGCCATAAAAAAACAGTAAGTTTCATTGAACCGTCAATAGGCTTGGGCGTATTTTATGCTGCATTCCGCAGCGTGTTTAAAAATACTGCTGGTCAAGCGTTAGGATTTGAAATAGACAGCCATTATTACAATCCAGCCCGAGAGCTTTGGACAAAAGAGAACTTGGAACTAAGAAACGTTGATTTCTTGAAAGAAAGGACAAATGGGGAACGTTTCGATTTGCTTGTAGCCAATCCTCCATATGTAAGACATCACCACATTGACGGTGAAAAGAAGAAAGAACTTCAAAAAGAAGTATTACAAAATACAGGAATTAAAATTTCCGGATTGGCAGGACTGTATTGCTATTTTCTTATTCTTTCGGAGAAATGGTTGGCAGACGGTGCTTTGTCTTGTTGGTTAATACCATCGGAGTTCTTAGATGTGAATTACGGAAAGGCTATAAAACAATATCTGCTCGAATGTGTAGACCTCTTATGCATTCATAAGTTCAAGGCTGATGATGTGCAATTTAATGATGCGCTTGTCAGTTCTACAATAGTTTTCTTCAGAAAGGGCAAACCGTCAGAAAAAGACATAGAGTTTTCATGTGGAGAAGATGTGAATACCCCTTCAAAAAAAATGATGGTAGAAAGAAAACACTTAACGGCATCTGGCAAATGGTCTAACTTATTTGTTGAAAAGACAACAGCCTTTTCAAGTAATGATGATTGTAAGTTAGGAAACTTTTTCACAGTAAAGCGTGGAATTGCAACAGGAGGCAACGATTTCTTTATAGTGGATACGGATACTATAGAGAAATACGATATACCGTCAAGGTTCCTCAGACCTGTGCTTCCAAGTCCAAGGTATCTGAAAGAAGATATTATATCGTCTGACAATGAAGGAAATGTAGCATTGGCACAAAAACAGTATTTATTCACATGTAATTTGCCGGGAGATGTTCTGAAAGAAAAATATCCAAAAGTATGGGAGTATATACAAGAAGGGATAAAACGTGGAGTAAATAAAGGTTACATATGTAGCCATCGCCAATTGTGGTATTTCTGCGAAGACAGAAAACCTGCGCCTTTTGTAATTCCTTATATGGGACGTGGTGACTCTTCAAAGAAGATGTTTCGTTTCATACTTAACAAAACAAAAGCAATCACGACCAACGTATATTTGCTTCTGTACCCCAAAGACAATTATTCAAAACCTCTGACAGACACAAATTTATTGATTGAGGTATGGAAGACATTGAATGGGGTCACATGTGAACAGTTTACAATTAATGGTCGTGAATATGGAGGTGGATTGCACAAGTTGGAACCTAAAGAACTGCTCAATATAAAGGTGCCGGCTCTTTCTTCTTTATTGCTACCAAAACAGTGTGATTATGAGCTTTCTTTGTTCTGAAAAGATATTTAGTTATATAATTGTGGCAGTGGCTTTGTTGTGTACGGCAGCATGTGCTTCTGACGATGAGGATGAAGTGGTGATAGTGGAACCGGTTCATCAGACGGTAGTGATGTTTTTCCCGTGGAGCACAAACCTTAAGAGCGCATTCCAACGCAATGTGCAGGATTTCTCTGATATGATAGCCCGCAGAGGACTGAAGGGAGAAAGGGTGGTGGTGTGTATGGCAACGACAAGTACGGATGCCGCACTCTTTGAACTCAAGGTGAAGAAAGGTAAATGTGTGGCTGATACGCTGCGCCGATATAAAAACCGTACATTCACTTCCGCCTCCTCAATGGCATCCCTGTTTTCTGACATCAAGACGATGGCTCCGGCAGAGAAGTACGGACTGATAGTGGGTAGTCATGGCATGGCGTGGCTGCCGGTAGACAATAGCAGGCAGAGCCGGAGGATGGTGAAGCACTATGATGTAGGTGGACCGTTGCCGACACGCTATTTCGGAGGCTTGACGACAGACACCCAGATAGAGACTTCTGCCCTTGCCCAGGCTCTGGCGGATACAGACTTGAAGATGGAATATATCCTGTTTGACGATTGCTATATGTCGTCGGTAGAAGTGGCATACGAGATGAAGAGTGTGGCACATTATATTATAGCCTGTCCCACGGAGATTATGTCGTACGGCTTCCCGTATGGCAGATGCGGAGAGTATCTGTTGGGAAGTCTGGATTACAGGAATGTGGTGGACAACTTCATTGGCTATTATTCTTTCTCCTCCTCACCATACGCTACGGCTGCCGTTACCGACTGCACCCAGCTGGATGGCCTTGCCGATATAGTAAGACAGATAAACGAAGGGGTGGGGGAGAAGAGCGTGTCGCTTGCCGACGTGCAGCCTATGGATGGCTACGAACCGTCACTCTTCTTCGACTTTGGCGATTATATAAGACATAAGTGTGAGGATGCTCTGCTCCTGGAAGCTTTCAATGCGCAGCTCGATAAGGTCGTGCCATATAAGGGGAATACGGAATATTATTATTCTGCACTATGCGGAAAGGTTCGCATAGACCGCTATTCTGGTCTTAACACCTCAGAGTCCAGCCTTAACACCCTTTTCCAGGGGTACGACAATACCGCCTGGTATAAGGCTACACACTGCAAGCAGTCAATAAAGTAGACGTCCTGATGACCGATTGGGGGAGGTAATGATTCAAGTTTCTGAATTAGACAGAAACCAAAAAAACGCCCTGTAAAGGGCAATTGCCGCAGATGCGACACTTGCCCCTTACAGGGCGATAAAGATTTAAGCCCCAAAGTTCTCAAGTAATGCAAATCTCCTTGTCAACTCGTCAACTCGTCAACTTGTCAACTTGTCAACTTGTTTACTCGTCAACTTGTTTCGTATTCAATGCCCTCATGGCGTTGAGGACAGCGATAACCGTGACGCCGACATCGGCAAAGACAGCCATCCACATCGTGGCTATTCCTAATGAGGCAAGGAAGAGCACGAGCAGTTTCACGGCAATGGCAAACACCACGTTCTGCATGGCAATGCCTATGGTGCGTCGTGCAATGGCTATGGCGGTGGCAATCTTGGATGGTTTGTCGTCCATGAGCACCACGTCGGCAGCCTCTATTGCAGCGTCAGAGCCCAGTGCTCCCATGGCTATTCCTACATCGGCAAGGGCAAGCACGGGGGCATCATTGATGCCGTCGCCAACGAAGACCGTTTTCTCTTTGTCGGTTTCCGCTTTTAAAATGTTCTCCATAATGCTTACCTTGTCGGCAGGCAGAAGCTCAGAGTGGCATTCGTCGATGCACAGCTTCTGTGCTACCAGCCCGCCTACCTCGCGGCGGTCGCCGGTGAGCATGACAGTCTTCTTTACTCCAAGTACCTTCAGAGAGCCGATGGCCTCCTGTGAGTCCTCCTTGATGATGTCTGCCACAACGATATGGCCGACATACACTCCGTCTACGGCTACATGCACGATAGTGCCCGCTTTATGACACTGGTGCCATTCTGCACCTATGGCATCCATCAGTCTGCTGTTGCCCACATGCACCGTCTTGCCGTTGACGGTTGCCGTCACTCCATTGCCGGCAAGCTCCTTTACGTCGGTGACGGAGCATCCGTCGTCCTCGTTGCCGAAAGCTGTCTTCAGCGACATGGCGATGGGGTGGGTGGAGAATCTCTCCACGTGGGCGGCAAGATGCAGCAACTCCTTCTCGTTGAAGTTGTTAGGATGTATGGCCTCCACCTCAAACTTACCTTTTGTCAGCGTGCCGGTCTTGTCGAACACCACGGTGCCGGTGTTGGCAAGGGTGTCCATATAGTTGGAACCTTTGATAAGGATGCCTCGCTTGGATGCCCCGCCGATGCCGGCAAAGAAGGTCAGCGGCACGGAGATGACGAGCGCACAAGGGCAGGATACCACAAGGAATGTGAGCGCACGGTTCAGCCATACCGGCAGTGCTTCCATATAGCTATTGCCGAAGAATGGCGGTATGAAGGCAAGCAGCAAGGCTATGCAGACCACGATAGGCGTGTAGACGTGGGCGAATTTGGCAATGAAGGTCTCGCTCTTTGACTTGTTCTCGCCGGCATTCTCCACGAGGTCGAGAATCTTGCTTACGGTAGATTCGCCGTAGGTCTTCTCAACCCTCACCTTGATGACACCAGACAGATTGACGCATCCCGACACCACGTCGTCGCCGACGGCAACGGGGCGCGGCATGCTTTCGCCGGTGAGAGCCACCGTGTTGAGGCTTGTAGTGCCTTCGGTCACCTTACCGTCGAGCGGCATCTTCTCGCCGGGCTTCACAACGATGGTCTCACCGATGCCCACCTCTTCAGGCTTCACCACAGTGAGCTGTCCGTTTCTGAGCACGTTCGCCGTGTCGGGACGGATGTCCATAAGGTGGGATATTGATTTGCGGCTGTTGTCTTCGGCATAGTCTTCGAAGAGTTCACCAAGCTGGAAGAACAGCATAACGAAGACTGCCTCTGGAAATTCCGTCTCCGCACCGGGCAGGAATCCGATAAGCAGTGCGCCTATTGTGGCAATGCACATGAGAAAGTCTTCGTCGAAGATTTCCCCCTTCATGATGCCCTCCACAGCTTCGCCGATAACGTCGTAGCCGATAAGAATAAATGGCACGAGGTAGACGAGTAACAGTTGCCATACCTCCAGTCCCATGGTCTTCTCCACAACCACGGCGCCTACAAGCAGTATGGCAGTAAGGATAATCCTTAATAGTTTCTTTTTGTCCATATTGATATTTGTTTATGTTCCTTATTTATAATGATTCTGCAAGTGTCAGCAGCTTTTCAGTTCTGTTTGTTTGCAAGTGCAAAGGTATGTAGAATCTTTTGCAATCGGGTTGCAAATATCAAGTGTTCCAAAAAAACTTAAAAATAGAAAGTCGGTAACTTTCTCATAGAAATTAGGTAACTTTCCCATAGAAATTAGGTATGAGCGATATTCCTTTTGAGCAAATTCTTCCACAATAGTAGACTTACCTATACGTCTCGCTCCCTCTAAAAGCAGAGCTGTTTTGCCTTTAGATGTCTCTTTCCATTTCTTTAGTTTGGAATAGATTTTGCGCTTGAATATTATATCTGCTATAATTCTCTTTTTGCCCACAAAACTACATAAATAATCCCTGATACCAAAATTTATTTTGCCGAAATACACCCTGATACCAAAATCTTTTATGCGGATTTATACCCTAATACCAAAATCTTTTATGGCAAAATATGGTCTAATACCAAAATCTTGAGCTATTTGGACAGGATAATATAGTATTGATAACATCTTGGCGCCGATTGACTTACGTTTGTGTGCTTCTTATGGGCAAACGAAGACTTGGGACGGTGGAGTTTGATGTCCTTGCCGATTTTAATCCCGAACTGTGGTAGCCGGTTTTTCTGATGTCAGACAAACCGGCATTTGAGTTTTTCGACAACGTAGCTTTGTGGAATCTTCTCCTGTTCAAGTCTATAGTTGTTTGTCTTAATATAACTGTACAACTCTTCTTCTTCAGTTGTAAGATTTAGCTTGGCATTGATTTTACTTGGGGTTCCTAAGTCGTTTTCAAAGTATTTGTCGAATGTTGCTTTATCCATTAAAAGACTCTTCACTCGAGCAAAATAGCTACGGAATTGTGACAGAATTTCAAAGCCCTGCGCATCAAGGTCGCCCCAATAGATAAGTTCAGTGGATTTCAGCAACTCTGAATCTTTTATTGAGGCAACACCATAACCTTTCCCCCATATAACAATACTTTTTGCTACTGGAGGGAAAGTTAGGAAATTAACCTTGTTCTCTACTATATAAGCCATAGAAATAGACATTTTTAATTTTAGAAATAGACTGACAGGTATGGTTATGTCATCAAGTCCAGAAAAGTATGATGTAGCCAAAGTTTTATCCAAAAGTCTCATTCGTACCATGGGTTCATCATACCGTAAGCCATAGCGCTTTTCAAAATCTTTTTCATTTTTGTCTACATACTCTTCTATTACGATATCAAGTAGTTCGCTAATTACAGCTTTATGCTGTTCAATGAACTTTGTATGTACTTCAATAGGTAATTCACGTATGTATAACTTTGGCAGTGGATTCTTTGAGAAATAATCCAATACCTTCAGAATATTATTCCAATCTTCAGAGTTGTCTATAACCTTCTGTGGATATTTTTCTATCCAATGTTGTAGTTTGGAGAACTTGCCATTGATTAGTGCTACATTCTTTCTGAAGTCAGCTACTTCTTTTACCTTTTGCAGGAAACGTTCGAAATCATCTGCCGTTTCAAATGTGATTTTACTTGGAAAATCCTGTGTCCCTAGCATTTTGTTTTTTATAGTCTTCCACTCTATGGTATAGCCATAGCCTTTGACCTCTTTGGACAGAGAGCGAATATCATAAAATTCTCTTTGGTATTCTGCAATTGTATCGCTTGCTTTTTTGTTGCATGGTATTTCTATTTGCTGGAACGTTATTCCTGCAGCTACATTACGCAAGTAATCTGTATACTTGCGTAATGCTTTCTTCTTTATTTCTGCCGATGTAATCATTTCGATTCTAATGTCTTTTGGCGTTCTTCCTTAAACTGATTTATAGGCATATTGTAGAGTACTGATGCGTTGCCTTTTCGTTCCACATAATGAACATACGATATGTCGTTTTCCACGATATGGATGTTGTCACTTGGTGTAACCACCAATAGTTGTAGATGTAGCTGTTTGCAGAGCGAAATCAGATACCGGGCCTTGTCTTCGTCCTGTGCTCTGAACGCCTCGTCTATTGCTATAAAGCGGAACGAAGAGTCGCATCCATGTTTTGTCAATCCAAACTGATATGCAATGGCCGAACCAAGAATAGTGTACGTCAGCTGGGCTTTTTCGCCGCCCGAGAGTTGTCCCATTGACTCATAAGTGTTTCGTTTCAGATCGTCTGCTTTATAATATTCCACAGCCTTATATGAGAACCTTGCTCTTACATCCATTACCTCTTTTCGCCATTGTTCGTCCTGTAGTCGTTGCATCAAGGGTAGGATATTTTGCTCAAAATGGATGCGCTGACCATCTATGGTGGAGTTTATCTCACGCAAGTTCGGTATGGCTTTCTCCAGCATCTGCACGAACTCGTTTATGTTGACATTGCGTTTCTTTGATGATTCCAACTGGATGTATGTTTCTGGATAAACATTAAAGTTGATATCCTTAAGATACGAATTGAGCTGATTGATGGTCTTGTTTATTAATGATTCCCAATCCTTGAAGAACTGACGGAACGTATAAATATTGTTGATAAGCCTTTCCTGCAGATACTTGTTGAATTTCTTCTCAAAACTTGGCAGAGCCTCATCGTTCAGCTTTTTGAGGAGAGTCTGGTATTCAGAGATGAATTCTACAGAATCAGGTAGGCTATTGACATCAGAACGCCAGTCTCTGAACTTTGTTGTTATCTCCTCAGTAGGATTCTTGAATTTTATGATCTTGCTTTTGGCTTCATATTCCTTCCTGTTTTTTTCTGCTTGCTTATTCCTGATTTTATTGTCAATATCGTTCTGCATGGATTTCAGTCTTGTCTCTATATCAGCCAACCCAACATGCAGAAGATCTGGATTACTATTCTCAAATTCGTCTACGTCAACAGAATCCATTAAAGCCAGTGCATTAGAATTCTCAGAACAACGTTCTTCCGTGTCTTTTTTAGCCTTATCAAGCATACCTTGCTGTCTGGATAGATTTTGATTCTGAGTTTCAATGTCTGTAATTCTCAGCTTTACTTTTTCTAATTGTTCTTGTAGCGTCTTCACTCTATCATTAGTAGATTCGAGCTTCTTCTTTTCTTCTTTTTTCTCATTAATTCTTACTGAATAAGATTGCCAGTCAATGTAGTCGAACTTTTCAAAGTCAAGCAAGCGTGAAAATGTTTCTTTGCGTTCTTCCGTTTCCTTTCTTTTATTGTCAAGTTCCTTTATCTCCTTATTCTTGGCTGTTACTTGCCTGCATAAATTGTCATACTCTTTCTTTATGGCTGCAATTTTCTCGCGATTGTCCCACCCCAGTACATAATGTTCTCTACGATTGATTTCCGGACGGTCGTCCTTCTCGTGCTTGCCACCTTTCGCCTTGATGAGACCTTCTTTGGTTACTGCTTTTTCGTTTATGTGATTGAAGTCTTCCAGTGTATCCACACATGTATAGTTGAACTCAGAATACAGTCTGTCCTCAATCCAGTCAATATATTGGGCATTGGGTTTGAATTCAATTTTGTTCAAGAGTGAATTATCTTGAGCATGCCTGTTCACAAATTCTCGTAAGGCGGCATCATAGTTATATCGTTGATAAACTATTCGGCCTCGCAGATTGTGATTGTTGACATATTCGTTCACCTGACGGTAGTATTTTTCGGGCACAATCAGCCGTAGCGCAAAGTTATGGAGTATACGCTCAATGGCAGACTCCCATTCACGCTCGTCGTCTTTTAAGCGTATGAGTTCACCTATAAAAGGAATCTCATCCGCTGTTGCTCCAATGTGCTGTATAATCTCATCACGGATTTCAGCGACACGTCCGGAGATGTTGTTATTGTGTTCGCGAAGATATTTTATAGTCTCAACACAATTCTTTATATTGGCTTCTATATCATCCTTTTCATTTTGTAAGTGTCTTTTTCTTTCTGCCAATTCATTATCCAATTTTTTCGTCAAAATCTTCTTTTGTTCTTTGGCAGTCGTTTTGTTTTTTTCGAATGTAGAAGGGTCGATGTCTTGAGGCAATTCAAGTTTGTGGATGAGAATGTTATACTTCTCCTCCTTTTTCTTGCGTTCTTCAAAGCGTTCTGTAAGGTTTTGGATTTCCTTTTCAATATCCTTTATCTGCTGACCTACAGTATCTGATTTGATGGCTACTTCCAAGTCACTTTTCTTTTCATCGAGTCGTATCTTTTCTGCGTTATTAGCATTAATTGTGTCATCCAATTGGCGTAACTTACTTTTACATCTTTCCAGATACTCCTGACAGAGCTTTACAGTCCTTACGGCAAACCAATAAGAAACAATGTCTTTCTCGCTTTGCAGTTCCTTTATGCTCTTGCCTGTCAACAGTATGTCTTCAGCCAATCTGTCTATTGGCTCGAGTTGACGTATCTGTTCCTTCGTCTTCTCAATGCTTGTCTTTGCGTCCATAAGGTTCTGAAAGTTTTCTCTCAGTTCCTTATATTTTTCCTCAGCATCTCTTTCCTCAAGCATATTGTCACGAATGAAACTATCCAAATCGTTGAGCACTTTTACTCCAACAATTTGATTAAAAAGTGTAAGGGCTTTATCCGATCGCATTCCAAACTCTAAAAGCATTTTCTCCTCATATGCTTTAGGTCCGTTGAAAAACTCGATAATGCGTTTGCTGCTTTCACTATTCAATTCTTTTTCCATGCGTTTGCGCCAAACGCCATTTGAGTCAAAGGCTGCAAAATTCTGCGATATTGTAAGAGGCTTATGTGCCATACCATAAACGGTTCTTAGCTCCTCGCCTGAATAATAGCGAACCTGGAAAAGCGTCACCACTCTGCCATCCGAATTGTTAAACGTTGCCAGCAATACTGAACGGGCATTCTTGTCGCGCAGCTTTAAGGATGTAGCACCTGATTCGCCTTCCTGCTGTTGCCCGTAATTTCCAAAGAAATATGTAATGTCCGTTCTGTTTCCTTTTTTCTCGGTACCAGACGACTGATTGTAGAAGCGTTTGCGCTGTTGAGGCACGAGCAATGTTAGCAAAGCGTCAATCAGTGTACTTTTGCCAGAAGCGTTTGCTCCCGTAAGCAACGAATTGTTTCCATATGGACTCATTCGATATACTTTGTCGTTGAATGTTCCCCAGTTCCACACTTCCATATAGTCAAGCTTGAAACCAGCAACCTGTGGGTCCGTATTAAATAGATTGGTCTGATGTATCATAGTCGTTAAGTTGTTTCTTGAAATCCAATAAGTCGTCAAGTGTAACTTTTTCCTTGATAATACGGTGAATCTTATATCTTTTTTCTCCTTCATTGCTTTTAGGCGCAACGAGGAAGCCGAAGTCCACGATACGTTCAATATTATTATCAAGCTCTTTTTCGAACTTCGCTTTATTGTACGTTGATGGTAGGAACATCTCTGTTTCTTCTTTAATCTCGAATGCTGTCACATACTTGTCCGTTGCCTGTGACAACGTTGGATTGCTGTCAAAATCTTCGAGCATCTGACGCAATACCACAAGCATCACAGATAGTTCATATCCATATTGTCTACGTGATACCAAGTTCACGGTTTTGGCATCGTCAATTGTTTTCTGCTTTATAAAGGCAAATCCTTCGTCCTTTTTGAGAATTAGCTCTAAGCCCATCAGACTGATATAGTCTTGTATTTCAGTCTGGTAAGTAAGAATGTCGCTCCATATGGTATCGTTATTTTCAACGACACCTTTCAATAGTTTGACGACAGCTTTACTATATGGTTTTATTCCGTATTCGCTCATTTTGTAATAATGATTTCAGGTATAGTTATTGTTTTGTCTTTTGAAAATGCAATTTCTTGTTTACGGTCGTCAGAAACTACGGTTTTGTATTCTTTTAGTATAGCAATGTAGCCGAACAATTCTGAGAGACCTTTATCTATTCCGTTATTCTGCTCAATCACTTCTGCTAAAGTGGTCTGAGTGCTTCTTCTCAGTATCATGTCAATGCGTTTACGTAGAATCTTACGATCTATCTGATAATGATTATACAGCTTGCCAAGACGCTCCAGCTCATTAATTCCAAGGTCAGCCTCTGTAGGAACATTCTTATATTCAACTTCCTGCTTTGGGGTCAAATTTAACTGACGTTCCAGAGGCAGTTTTATTTCTACAACTTCGTAGCTCAACGATGCATTGTTCCTTTCTTTGTTTTGAGTTGTGTTTAATAGCAGCTTCTTGATGTCGTTAATCACTTGTTTCGTTGCCTGTATATTGGAGTTGTTGTTTATGATAATCTGACTCAATTTCTCACTCATCCTGTCATTGGTCTTCGAAACCTTTTCTCCTGCATCAAACAGGTGCTTTTTAATATCCTTCAAGAACTTATCCTTTGAAGCGATATTTCTCTCAGTAAGAGTCTTGTATAACAAGTCTGTCAATTCATCCCACTCCTTTTGCAACTCAGATGAGAGTAGAAATTCCCAAAAGGCATAGAAACTCTTTCCTTGTTGCGAATCCTTCAATTCTGCATATGCATCAAAAAAGTAGCTGAGTATATTTTTTTTCCCTTCGTTGTCTGTTTGGCGCTTGTATATTTGTTTGATAATTTCTTTAAAGTTATCGTCCACCTCCTTGAAGTCGGACAGAAGTTCCTTTGCCAACTTGTTAAGATTGTTATATCTTGGTTCAATCTGATAGTCTTCATATACTTCAATCTCTTCGCCCATTTCCAATCGTTCGATCTGACGTTCGATGTCTTCATTCTTTTGCTTAAGTATTTCCAAGCGTTTTTCTCTGTCTTCATTTGAGAATTCCACCAATTCCTTGAGCTGTGAAAACAAGGTCTTGAACTTTGATTCTGTTCCGATATACTCCTCTTTCTTTAGAGACATTATCCAGTCTATCACCTTACTTGTATGTGAAGATATTTCATAGATAATCTCTCCGTCTTCGTTCTGGTAATTAGTGAAAAAGCCTTTTTCTGTCCAGTCTTTAATGAGGCGTTTAGCTTTCGTTTCGTTCGATTCGGCAAGCGTTTGTATGTCCACATCGTCATCGACAATCTGTTCATTTTGACTGTCGAGTCGGTTTTCCAGTAACATGTGCAGCCTTTCTTCTCTTATTGCCATTTGCTCGTCAAACACACTTGTTACGAAAGTTAAGAAAAACTCAGCATTCCTCATCTTGAGCAACTTCACACTTGGTGAATTGTTCAACGTTTGTACAAGTAGATTGGTATCCATTGTGTCCTTATTTATGTTTTGCTGCAAACTTTATCATATATTAATCTTTCAAACAAGCGAGTGGTATGACTTTGACACCGTCTGGACGGGTGTAAGCCATTTCTCCTCCGGTTATGATCATAAGCAGGTCCGGCTCGCGTAGCTTTATTTGTTTTTCTGTCGTGTTGTGCTCTTGCACAAGTCTTTTGATTTCTTTCAGGTGTTCTGCTCCTTCCTCTATCTCTCGACTACCTAATTTGAATTCTATTAGAGCGTATCGTCCATCATCAAGATGAAGTACGGCATCTGCTTCCAAATCATATCTGTCATGATAATATGAAATGGAACCACCAAGTGATAAAGAATAAGCCTTCAGATCACGGATTGCCATACACTCGAACAGGAAGCCAAATGTTTTCAAATCAGTATAAAGAACTTCTGGTGACAAACCTAAGGCGGCAACAGCAATAGACGGATCTGTAAACTCGCGCTTCAAGCCTCGTCGTATGGCAGATGCAGAACGGATAGCAGGGCTCCATGCTTCTATGTCCTGAATGACAAAAAGACGCTCAAGTGCATTAATATATGTGTCGAAAGAAGTTGTACTGACACCTTCCAGATGTTCGTTTACATCTCGATATACCACACTCTTTTTTGCTAATGTCGATATGTTGCGTGCATAACTTTGAAGTATTGTGTTTGCGATCTTTTCATTTCTCTTGACTCCATCTATTGTCGATACATCAGTACTGCATACTGTTTTGACATAGTTCTTGGCTATTTGCAGTTTGGCTTTGTCGAACTTGGCATACAATGATGCAGGCCAACCTCCACGGCAGGCTGCAAATATCAGGCTTTCAATAGGCATTTCTGACGTTATGCCATCGATGTCCAAATCCTTGTTGTCAAACAACTTTTTTAGCGAAATCTTGCCGTTAGATTCCAAAGATTCATACAGACTCATGGTAAGCATTTGCATCTTTGCAATTCGACCACTGCCTGAATGTTTGATAAATTCGCTTTTCTTATTTTGGTCAATTGAATTTGAACCCGTCATAATGAATTGTCCAAACTCATTTCGTTTATCAACCATAGCTCGTACCGAATCCCATAGAACGGGAGCCTCCTGCCATTCATCTATAAGACGTGGTGTGTCGCCGGCCAACAGAAGTGAAGGTTTCACTTTAATAGTAGCTTGGTATTTGTCACGCATGTCAGGGTCCTGTAGTCTGATAGTGCTGTTTGCCTGTTGCTCTGCAGTTGTTGTCTTGCCACACCATTTGGGACCTTCTATGAGTACGGCTCCAGAAGAGGCCAGTAGCAAACTTAAATGCTCATCAGCTGTTCTTTTGAGGTATTCCATATCTTTTGTTATATGATTTATTGCAAAGGTACTGATTACTTTTGAATTCTGCAAGCCGTTTGGTGTTTTTGTGGTATTTTGTTTGGTGTTTTTGTGGTATTTTGTTTGGTGTTTTTGTGGTATTTTGTTTGGTGTTTTTGTGGTATTTTGTTTGGTGTTTTTGTGGTATTTCATTTTTTTGTGATAAAGAAAAAGCCCTCACTTGGTTAGGGGCCCTCCGCACCCATCGCGGAACCTGGCTAACCGAGCAAGAGCTTTCTTCTGCCACTATTTGTTTAAGATTGTCTTTACGAGAGCAAGCTCTCTACATCCAACCTTAAACCCAAATCGGTCATTAGACCGTTTTCTGTATTATTTTATAACTGCTTGCAGTCTTTGGGTTTTTATAAGTTGTCTTTTACTTGTTTTTAATTCGCAATAGCTCGCTATTACTCATTAAAAGCCAAACAAAATCCACTCTTCTAAAAATCCAAAATCCAAGCAAGCCCTAACGACCGATTTGGGTTAAACAGATATATTGGTGCAGAAGCACTAAGCCAGCAATCGGGCGATATACATGAAAAAGCCACTGGGTTATAGATTATGGTTCTTCTTTCGGCATTCGGCACATTCGCCTTTGACGACAAATGACAGGGAGTGGGCATGGAAACCTTCAGGGAGCTTGATGTCGTGGATGTGGATGTTGTCGAGGCAGAACGAACGCTGACACGACTCACAATAGAAGTGGACGTGGCTGTCGTTCATGTTGCATGCCCCCTCGCTGTGGCAAAGCTCATAGTTGAGGATGCCACGCCCGTCTTCAAAGGCATGCACCACGTCGTGCTCATGGAACAGGGTGAGCACACGGAAGATGCTCGACTTGTCCATCGACAGTTGCAGCGACTCTATGTCGGCAAGACTTGCCGGGTGGTCAAGTCCTGCCAGAGTCTTATATACAAGGATGCGGTTTGCCGTTGGCTTCACTCCCTTGCGTTCCAGTCTTGATGTTATCTCTTCGCTGTTCATCGTTAGAATTATTCCTCCACTACCTCAATAGTCATGCTGATGTCCTCCTTCGGACGGTCGCCGCGGAGTGTCTCGCAGTTCTGGATTTTCTCTACAACGTCGAGTCCCTCTTCAACCTCTCCGAACACGGTGTACTGGTTGTCGAGGAACGGTGTGCCGCCGATGGAAGAGTATGCTTCGCGCTGCTCGTCGGTAAAGGCAGGCTTGCCCTTTTCGAGGCTTATGGCTTTCGTTTCGGCAATAAGCTCGTCCTGTAGCTCCTGCAGACCGGCACGGTCGCGGTTGCGGCGCAGCTGCATAATCTTGTCATGGTTCTCCTTGGCAAGCTGGTTGAAGATAGACTGTTCCTGCTGCATCTCAAGCTGTTTCTCCATCTGTCGGAGTTCCGCAGGCTTGTATGTCTTTCCCCATACGATATAGAACTGGCTGCCGCTGCTCTCGCGGTCGGGGTTCACCTCGTCGCCAAGGCGTGCTGCACTCAGGGCGCCACGTTTGTGGAAATATTTGGGATATACAAATTCGGCAGGAATGGTATAGTCGGGACCTCCCGTGCCGAGCATCTTTCCCTTCGGTGCTCCTTTGCTATCGGGGTCTCCGCCCTGTATCATAAAGTCTTTGATGACACGGTGGAAGCGTGCCGTCGAAGTAGCCTTCTTTGGCAAGCTTCAGGAAGTTGTCACGGTGTTTTGGTGTCTCGTCGTAGAGGCGTACAAGAATGTCGCCTTCGGTAGTCTTGATTCTGATCTTTGTCATAATATATTGTTTTTTTAGTTTCTTCTTTTCCTCGTCAACTCGTCAACTTGTCAACTTGTTCACTCGTCAACTTGCCAACCATTATCTCCGCAGCATTTTCCGGAGCCTTCCTGTCTCCGAGTATAGCCTTGATGTCGGCATAGCCTTGCAGCATGGCGCTTCTCTCCTTGCCGTCGGGGATTATGCTTTGCAGTTCCCTTGTGATGTTGTCTTCAGAGAACGTGTCGGCAACAAGCTCCTTCACCACGGTGCGGTTGGCTATAAGGTTCACGAGAGAGATGTATTTCACCTTCAGCAAGTGGCGGCGCAGGAAGGCAATGACCTTCGGTATGGGAGTCTTGTAGCACACCACCTGCGGCACATTGAAGAGCGCCGTCTCCAGCGTTGCCGTACCGCTCGTCACGGCAGCTACCCTTGACTGGCTGAGCAGAGCGTAAGTCTCTCCAAATACGATCTTTACGTCCATGCCATTGATATAGGAATCATAGAACTCCTTGTCGATGCCTGGAGCACCGGCGATAACCATCTGGTATTTGTCGCCGCAGACCCTCTTTGCCGCCCTTATCATGTAAGGCAGGTTGTCCTTTATCTCCTGTTTGCGGCTGCCGGCAAGCAGGGCGATGATGGGTTTCCGGGGGAGCTTGTTCCTTTCGGCAAACTCATCAGCTGTTTCAGTGTATGTCGCCTTGAACTCCGCCACCTCGTCAGCCGTAGGATTACCCACATAGTTGATGGGGTAGTGGTGCTTCTTCTCGAAGAAGTCAATCTCGAAGGGCAGTATGGAGAACAGTTCGCTGATGTCCCTTTTTATGTTCTTTATCCTGTATTCCTTCCAAGCCCATATCTTTGGGGAGATATAGTAATAGACAGGAATGCGGGTCTTGGCATGTACAAACTTCGCGATGCTGAGATTGAAGCCCGGGTAGTCGATGAGGATGACCACGTCGGGTGCGTACTCCACGATGTCTTTCTTGCAGAGTGCCATGTTGCGGAATATAGTCCTCAGGTGCAGCAGCACGGGTATAAAGCCCATGTAGGCAAGCTCACGGTAGTGCTTGACCCTTGTGCCGCCGACTGCCGTCATGAGGTCGCCGCCGAAGAAGCGGAATTCCGCATTGCGGTCCTTCTCCTTTAGAGCCAGCATGAGGTGGGAGGCATGAAGGTCGCCGCTTGCCTCACCGGCTATAAGATAGTATTTCATATGAGTTCTGTTATATCCTTAAAAACCTTATAGCCCCCATCCCTTGATGGTTTCAACGGCTTGATAGTCAGTGATGTCGATGGTAGTCGGTGTTATCGCCACGTATCCGTTAGCCAAAGCCCATTCATCGGTGTCGGTGGCGTCGGGTTCGGTGTCTCTGAATTCGCCCACCATCCAGTAGTAGTCGTAGCCTCTCGGATGATGCTCCTTTACGAGTTCGTTCTCCCAGATGCCGTTGCACATACGGCAGACCTTGGTACCCTTAAACGTCTTGCAGTCAGGGAAATTCACGTTCAGACAGACGTTCTTTGGAAGTCCGTCCTCCATGACGCGCCCTGTAATGATCTTTATCATTCGCTTCGTGGCGCTGAAGTCCGCATCGGCAGAATAGTTGCATAGCGAGAATGCCACAGATGGGATGCCTTTCATGCACCCTTCGCGTGCCACTCCCATCGTTCCGCTGTAGTGGGTGTTTACCGAAGCGTTGTCGCCGTGGTTTATGCCGCTGATGATGATGCTCGGCAGACGGTCGCAAAGCTGGCTGATGGCAATCTTCACGCAGTCTACGGGTGTGCCGTTGCAAGCCCACACCTGCAGATGCTCCTCTTCTCTCTTCAGCGACAGGCGCAGAGGCAGTTCGCTTGAGAAGGCGCAAGAGAATCCGGAGCGTGCCGATTCCGGTGCGCAGACAATGATGTCGCCGAAGCCACGCACATATTCAATCAGGCTGTTTATGCCCTTTGCGGCATAGCCGTCATCATTTGAAATCAGTATTAAAGGTCTTTTATTTTTCATAAAATCAAAATCTTTTGACTGCAAAAGTACGAAAAAAGGTTTAAAACCACCGATAATCCCATAATAATATGTATCTTTGCATCTAAATTCGCTGTAATGTTTGTTTTTTCTTTAAAACAAGCTATGGCTACTTTATCATAAAGAAAGTAAAAATGGGAAAGATAATAGCATTGGCAAACCAGAAGGGTGGCGTGGGAAAGACCACGACCACAATCAATCTTGCCGCATCTTTGGCTACATTGGAGAAGAAAGTTCTTGTAATAGACGCAGACCCACAGGCAAACGCCTCAAGCGGTCTTGGCGTAAACTCAAAAGACGTTGACTGCTCGCTTTATGAATGCATCATCGATCATGCTGACGTGAGAGACGCCGTTTATACAACAGACATCGAAGGCCTGGATATCATACCGAGCCATATCGACCTCGTAGGAGCGGAGATTGAGATGCTGAACCTTGACCATCGCGAACAGGTGATAAAGAGAATGCTCCAGCCGATAAGGGACGACTACGATTATATCCTGATCGACTGTTCACCGTCGCTGGGACTGATTACAGTGAATGCGCTGACGGCAGCCGACTCCGTGATAATACCCGTGCAGTGTGAGTATTTCGCACTTGAGGGAATCAGCAAGTTGCTGAACACGATAAAGATTATCAAAAGCAAACTGAACACCAAGCTGGAGATAGAGGGATTCCTGCTGACGATGTATGACGGACGCCTTCGTCTTGCAAACCAAATCTATTATGAGGTGAAACGTCATTTCCAGGAACTCGTGTTCAAGACCGTCATCCAGCGAAATGTAAAACTCAGTGAGGCACCAAGCCACGGACTGCCGGTAATCCTCTATGACACCGACTCTACGGGAAGCAAGAACCACCTGGCACTCGCCAAGGAGATTATCAATAAGAACGAATAAGAAAGCAGATAAGATAAATGGGAGTACATAAGAGATACAGCGCATTAGGACGCGGACTCGACGCACTCATCTCTACCGATGACGTGCGCCCACAGGGAAGTTCCACGATTAACGAAATAGCAATAAGCCAGATAGAGGCAAACCCTAACCAGCCGCGAAGGGAATTTGACGAAGAGGCTCTGCAGGAACTCGCCAACAGCATTCGTGAGATAGGCATCATACAGCCGATAACCTTGCGACAGGTGGCTGACGACAGATACCAGATCATTGCCGGAGAACGCCGATGGAGAGCATCGCAGATGGCAGGGCTGACGGCAATACCGGCTTATATACGCACCATCAAGGACGAGAACGTGATGGAGCTGGCTCTCGTGGAGAATATACAGAGAGAGGATCTCAATGCTATAGAGATAGCATTGGCATACGAACATCTGATGTCGAACACGGGAATGACACAGGAAAGAGTTTCGGAGCGTGTGGGCAAGAGCCGTACGGCAATAGCAAACTACCTGAGACTACTGAAACTTCCTGCACAGGTGCAGATGGCATTGCAGAAGAAGGAGATAGACATGGGGCATGCACGTGCGCTGCTCTCCATCGACTCGCCGTCGTTGCAGATAAAGGTGTTCAAGGAAATACAGAAGAACGGCTACTCTGTGCGTAAGGTGGAGGAGATAGCACGCCAGCTGAACAGCGGCGAGGATTTCACGAGTGCAAAAAAGGTTATAGCAACCAAGACCCAGCTTCCGGAGGAGTTCAATGTGCTGAAAGACAGACTGTCCTCTTTCTTCTCCACAAAGGTGCAGATGACCTGTTCGCCAAAGGGAAAAGGAAAGATAAGCATTCCGTTCTCCAATGCCGATGAGCTGGAACATATCATGGCTGTTCTTGATAAGATAAAAGATTAAAAGACGCAGCGTGTTTCATTATATACGTAGAATATTGACAAGCCTTGTGGCGGTGTGGACAGCAGTTTCCGCAGGTGCCGCAACGGACGGTGCAGAACACTCCTCAAACCTGAAGCTGTCGGGTGGGGAGGATGGCTCTGCATCTTCGGCATATATATATAATAAGGTGGACTCCTTTCTGCCTGACTCTGCCGTGCAGGCAACGGAGGCTTTGAAAAAAACCAAGTCGGTGGTAATGACGGATACCGTGGCAGGGAAAAAGAAAAAACGCGACTGGGCGACATGGGCTCCGGATCCGAAGCGTGCCATGTGGTTGGCCATAGTAGTGCCGGGAGCAGGACAGATCTATAACCGCAAATACTGGAAACTGCCGATTGTATATGGAGGATTCCTTGGCTGTGCATATGCATGGCGATGGAACAACCAGATGTATCGCGACTACTCACAAGCTTATATGGACATAATGGACGATGACCCTAATACGCAGAGCTATAACCAGTTTCTGCATTTAGGCATGGAGATAACCGATGACAACAAAGAGAGATACCAGAACCTCTTTAAAAGAAGAAAAGACTACTATCGCAAGTATCGCGACCTGAGCATATTCTGTCTTATCGGAGTGTATGCCCTGTCGGTGATTGACGCATACGTCGATGCCTCACTGTCGCAGTTTGACATATCTAAAGACCTGAGTCTTAAGATAGAACCGTCAATAATAAACAACCATTCGTCGCTGAATCCGGTGAAGGCTTCTTCGCTCGGACTGCAGTGCTCGTTAAATTTTTAAACGGAAATGAAGAAATTAAATAGAAAACTAATTACATTAGCGCTTGCCACACTGCTATGTGGCACATCCTCCCTTTATGCCCAAACCGATGATGACAAAGAAATAAAGGTGAAGGACAAGGACGGAAACGAGGAGGTGATAGATGTGCCGGAGTCGATGGACACGGAGTTTGATGACCTCCTTGAGGAATACTATTCGAAGAACTATCTGAAAGTGGATGACAACTGCAACTATCGCGACGAGAACCGCACCTATGAGAAAGAGGTGTATATAGACCGTCTGAAGCGTCTGCCAAACATCATGGAGATGCCGTACAACGAAATCGTGCAGAAGTTCATCGACCGCTACACAGGAAGACTTCGCCGCTCAGTGAGCTATATGCTCGGAGCGTCAAATTTCTATATGCCGATATTTGAAGACGCACTGATGGCATACGATGTGCCATTGGAACTGAAATATCTGCCGGTTATAGAGTCTGCTCTTAATCCGAAAGCGACATCCCGTGTGGGAGCGGCAGGACTGTGGCAGTTTATGCCATCGACAGGAAAACAGTACGGACTGGAGATAAACTCTCTCGTTGACGAACGTCGCGACCCTGTGAAGTCGTCATATGCTGCAGCACGCTTCCTGCGTGACCTGTATAAGATATATGGTGACTGGAGCCTTGTCATTGCGGCATACAACTGCGGTCCGGAGAATGTGCGCAAGGCCATCCAGCGTTCCAACGGCAAGGCGGACTATTGGTCGATATATCCTTATCTGCCAAGAGAGACAAAGGGATATGTGCCGGCATTCATAGCGGCAAACTATGTAATGACATACTATTGCGACCATAATATCTGTCCGATGCGTACCACACTACCTGCAAAGACAGATACCGTGACGGTGACCCGCGACGTGCATCTCAAGCAGATTGCCGATGTGTGCGGCGTCAGTCTTGATGAACTGCGGGCACTCAATCCGCAGTATCGCCGTGATATAGTGAACGGAAACTCAAAGCCGTCGGCAATAAGACTGCCGATATCCGTTGTAAACTCATTCATCAGCAATGAGGATTCCATCTATAACTATCAGGCGGACCAGCTCTTCACGCGTCGTTCGCTGGTGGAGGTGGACGAGTCCGTGCAGCCACGAAGCAGCTATTCTCGCAAGAGCTACTCGTCTTCATCAAGTACAGGACGCTCAAAGAAAGGAAAGAGAAACAAGAAAAAGTCAACTCGCAGCAAGAGTGTGACCATAAAGAACGGAGATACGCTGTCTGAAATTGCAGCAAGGCATCATACCACAGTGAAGAAACTGCGCAAGCTCAACGGTATTTCGGGCAGTAATATCCGTGCAGGAAAGAAGATTAAGGTGAAGTAATTTCATTACATCCATTAACAAAAACGCAACGATCATGGGTGAACAAAAGCTTACAGACACAGAGCGCGAAGCGGCTGATGCAAAAATGGTAGACGATGCCTTCAAACGTCTGCTCGACAGTTATCTTGCTTCACCGCACCGCAAGAAAGTCGATATCATAACAAAGGCTTTCAACTTTGCCAGACAGGCACACAAGGGAGTGCGCCGACTCTCCGGCGAACCGTATATCATGCACCCTATAGCCGTGGCGCAGATAGCGTCGACGGAGATGGGACTTGGCTCAACGAGTATCAGTGCGGCTCTGCTCCATGATGTGGTGGAGGACACCGATTATACTGTAGAGGACATAGAGAACATGTTCGGTCCGAAGATAGCACAGATCGTTGACGGACTGACAAAGATTTCCGGTGGAATATTCGGTGATAAGGCTTCGGCACAGGCAGAGAATTTCAAGAAGCTACTGCTGATGATGAGTGATGACATTCGCGTTATCCTTATCAAAATATGTGACCGTCTTCATAACATGCGTACCCTTGACGGGCAACCGCCAAACAAACGATATAAGATTGCTGGAGAGACCCTGTATATCTATGCTCCATTGGCAAACCGTCTTGGTCTGAACAATATCAAGACGGAACTCGAAAACCTGAGTTTCAAGTTTGAACACCCGGAACAGTATGCCGTCATAGAAGAGAAACTTGCAAGTACGCAGGAATCCCGTGATGAGCTTTTCGAGAAGTTCACGGCTCCCATACGGGAGGCACTCGACAAGATGGGGTTCCAGTATCAGATAAAGGCACGTGTGAAGAGCCCTTATTCTATATGGAACAAGATGCAGCAGAAGCAGGTGACGTTCGACCAGATTTATGATATCCTTGCCGTGCGCATCATCTTCAAGCCAAAGAAGAAGGAAGAGGAGGTAAACGAATGCTTCAATATCTATGTGGCTATCAGTCAGATATATAAGTCGCACCCCGACCGCTTGCGCGATTGGGTGAACCATCCTAAAGCCAATGGCTATCAGGCACTTCATGTCACTCTGATGAGTAAGCAGGGAAAATGGATAGAGGTGCAAATCCGTTCAGAGAGAATGGACGAAATAGCCGAACAGGGTTTTGCCGCACATTGGAAATATAAAGACGGCGTTGGACCAGTAGGGGAAATCAGCGAGGATGACGGTGAACTGAACAACTGGCTCCGTACTATCAAGGAGATTCTTGATGATCCGCAGCCTGACGCTATGGACTTCCTCGATACTATCAAGCTGAACCTCTTCGCATCCGAAATATTCGTATTTACACCAAAGGGAGAGATAAAGACCATGCCTGCCGGGTGTACGGCTCTCGACTTCGCCTTTCAGATACATACTTTCCTCGGAAGTCATTGTATCGGAGCCAAGGTGAACCATAAACTTGTGCCGCTCAGCCATAAGTTGAGCAGTGGCGACCAGGTGGAAATTCTTACTTCCAACTCGCAGCACGTACAGGCTTCGTGGATTAATTTCGTATATACGGCAAAGGCAAAGACCAAGATACAGGCTATCCTCCGTCGTGAGGGTAGGGAAGTGCAGAAACGCGGCGAGGAGATTCTCGACGAGTTTCTGAAGCGTAACTCCCTTGAACTTACATTCTCGGTGCTCGACAAGCTCTGTTCGTTGCACGAGATTGATAAACATGAGCAGCTGCTGCAGGCTCTTGGAGAGAAAAACATTATCCTCGGAGATCAGGATCTGCATGAACTGTTGGGTAAGGGAAAGAAAAAGGAGGAAACCACGAAAGGTTGGCTCCGTTATGTGCCTTTCCTCGGAAAACAGAAGAAGGGTGAGAAGGCGAAAGACAATGCCAATGCCCCTGCAGACTATATGGTGCTGCCAGAGGATTTTAACAAGAAAAAACCTATCTATATCACTGATGAGAATATTCATCAGTTTGTCTTCAAGTCTTGCTGTCATCCTATTCCGGGCGATGATGTGCTTGGATACATCGACGGCAAGAACCATATCGAGATTCATAAACGCTCGTGTAGAGTGGCGTCCAAACTGAAGTCAAGTTACGGAAACCGCATCCTTGACGCCAAGTGGGATATGCACAAGCATCTGCTCTTTGACGCTACGTTGTCAATACGCGGCATCGACCGTATTGGTATGCTTAACGAGGTGACTAATCTTATCTCAGAGCATTTCGATGTAAATATACATAAGCTGACGATATCATGTGACGAAGGAATCTTCTCAGGAGTGTTCGAACTGCTTATACACGACCGTGCGGATCTTGAGAAGATAATAAAAGGACTGAAGACGATAAAGGGTGTGCAGGAAGTAAATCAGACAGTATAAAAAAAGAACAATGAAAAAACTAATCTCATTGATGATGCTCGTCATGGCGAGCATCGTCTCAGCGCAGGCTGCCAACAAGTATGACAACCCGGATACTCTCTTCGTGGCACGTGACGGTACCGCAGAGTTCCGGAATATAGATGATGCCATTGAGGTGTGTCGTGCTTTTATGGAATACCATAAGGTGATATTCGTGAAGAAAGGTTTGTATAAGGAAAAACTTATCATCCCTTCATGGCTCACTAATATTGAAATCTGTGGTGAGGATGCAGAAAACACCATTATCACATACGATGACCACGCCAATGTGTTCATACCCGGCACAAACCGCAAGATGGGTACTTTCCGGACATATACGGTGCGTGTGGACGGTAATGATATAACGTTCAAGAATATCACGATAGAGAACAATGCGGCAAGACTCGGACAGGCTGTAGCCCTCAATACTCAGGGAGACAGACTGGTATTTGTCAACTGCCGAATACTCGGCAACCAGGATACGGTCTATACGGGAGGAGTAAACACACGTGTGTTCTTCAAGAACTGCCATATAGAGGGAACCACAGACTTTATCTTCGGTCCTTCAACGGCATGGTTTGAGAACTGCACCATCTATAGTAGGGTGAACTCTTATATCACGGCGGCGTCAACACCACAGGGAGTGCCGTATGGCTATGTGTTCAACAGATGCAAGATTGTTGCAGCAGAGGGAGTGGACAAGGTCTATCTCGGCAGGCCATGGCGTCCGTATGCCCATACCCTTTTCATGAATTGTGAGTTGGGTAAGCATATCCGTCCGGAGGGATGGTACAACTGGAACAATCCGACAAACGAGAATACCGCTCGTTATCAGGAGTATAACAACAGTGGCGAAGGTGCTGCACCGAAGAAGCGTGTGGCATGGAGCCGACAGCTGACAAAGAAAGAGGCAGCACAGGTAACCATCGAGAATGTGTTCAAGCGTAACGATGGCTGGATGCCTGAAAAATAATAATCCCTTTTTAAGTAGCAACCTGGCAACCGTTTTCTTAATATATACGTACTTAGGCAGGAAAACTATTATTTAATATATAATATCAATAATTATATAATAGTTATAGAAATAGTCTGCCATGTTGCCAGATTGCCACTTTTCTGTATAGTTTTTATCTTCAAAATGCTCAAACAGTTAAATCTTTGTCTTAAAAATAAAAAACTTTTAGGAATATTTTGGAGATTAAAGAATTCTAATTATATTTGCACCCGAATCAAACTATAAATTCCATCTCCGTAAGGAGTGGCCTACTAAAAAAGTACGCTAAGTATAAGTCTAATTTTATACGACAGGCAGTGGAAACGCTGCTGAACAAGCGAACTTGAAAATGAATGCTACTAACTAATAATCAAAACAAAACATTTATGCATTTACAAATCAGAAGAGCCTTAACGGCTTCCGTTTTGCCAATGGTTTGTCTTACTGCATTCGCACAGAAGACAGTCACTGGAACAGTGAAGGATGCAAAGGGAGAACCGCTGATCGGTGTGACAGTGTTTGTCGACGGCAAACCAGGTTCCATTACCGATTTCGACGGAAAATTCTCTATTCCAAATGCTTCTCCTTCATCTAAGGTAAAGGTTTCCTACATCGGTTACAAAGAGCAGACTGTAACACTCGGAAACGCAGCAAACTTGAATTTCGTATTGCAGGAAGACAATGCAACTCTTAATGAGGTGGTGGTTGTCGGCTATGGTACGATGAAGAAAAAGGACCTTACAGGTTCGGTAGGTTCTGTAAAGACGGAAGAACTCAATGCCAAGGGTGCTCCATCGCTGATGGAAAACCTGCAGGGTTCCACACCAGGAGTCAACATTACCCAAACTTCAGGTCGTGCAGGGTCAGGATTCAATATCGAGGTGCGTGGTAAGTCGTCAATCAACGGAGATACAAATCCGCTGTATGTTGTGGATGGCGTTATGTGTGACGACATCGACTGGCTCAATCCGCAGGACATCGAGCGTGTAGACGTTTTGAAGGATGCTTCCTCAACCGCAATCTATGGCTCGCGCGCCACTGCCGGTGT
>ERZ791617.366-NODE-366-length-31866-cov-75.2237_pt1 | contig 31866 bp, 29 predicted proteins | sample MGYA00510272_ERZ791617 | MGnify/ENA primary metagenome ERZ791617 (study PRJEB30046, sample SAMN00715200) | human gut metagenome | study: EMG produced TPA metagenomics assembly of the A metagenome-wide association study of gut microbiota in type 2...
CGTGCTTACAGCGTATAGCTGCTTAGCACATTATTGAATTATTAACGAACTATTGTGGTAAACTTACTGGCAGAAACCCCTTCGCTCACGTATCCCCAGAATCGTCGCAGCGTAGAAGCACTCACCCTTTGCTGGGTACGCTCCTCCACCTTTTCGCTCAACCAAGCGAAGTCGCGAGGCACAACCATCTTGCGCCCCACCATCTTTTCTATCATTTCACGTAATATCTGTTCCATGCTGCAAAGATACTGAAACAAATCCAGCCAACACACAAAAAGCCAATATTTCCACTAAAAACACCCTATATTTTGAACTTGGAACGGAATGGAACGCTGAAAAAGCAGAAAAAACACCTATTTTTGCAAAAAAATCAGCTCACAATGAACAACTTTAGAAAAAAAATGGTATATTTGCAGTGCTGTTATAAACAAGCAGCAGACATGTTAAGGAAACAACCATGCTTGGTTCGTACTGAGAATCTGGACAATTCATTGTACACAAGAACGAAGACAGAAGTTGTTCACCCAATCGTGTATTATTGTATCCATTCCGCTTCGGCGGGATGGGTATCAACATATACCCATTGGTGTGAGCTGATTTTCATTCTTTGTGTACAGGTAGTCCAGAACCTTCAGAACAGAATGAAATTGGTTCGCACCTTTTTTATGCCTAAAAATGAAATAACCAAAAAGTAAATGATTAGCTTATGAGACAAAAGAAAGCACCTATTGATTACCAATTGGACTACATGGAGCACCTCTTCTTCAGCATTAAACACAAGAAGACCGAAAGCTATGTTATCCATCGAATCTGGGATAAACTAGATGATATGAGAATTCGATTTGTCGTACAACAGAAAGTAGAACTTCCAAATGGAAGATATGCTTTGGCAGACTTATATCTTCCACAAATTGGAATTTTTGTCGAAATCAACGAGCCTTTCCACGCCTTTCAAAAGAAAGAAGATGATTATCGAAATGAGAATATCATAAAATTAACTCAAAACGACCAATTCATCATCTCCTGTGGCAATCCAAACAAAGACGGAGAATGGTTAAGTCTAAATGAGATTCATCAGCAAATAGACCAATGTGTAGCATTAATCAAGGAGCGCATTAATCAAATCCAAGACTTAAAGCCGTGGGATATGAGCAAATGGCTCTCTGTGGAATATCACAAACAGAAAGGTGTGTTTAAAGCCGAGGACAATGACCAGCTCCGAACTATAGATGACATTTGCGCCGTTTTCAATACTAAGCCGAAGTATCATGGCTATTTGAGAGTTGGAACAGCCTCTGTACCCAACAAAGAGAAACTGGAAATTTGGTATCCTAATATTCATAACCGCAGCGGGTGGAGCAACCATCTTTCGGAAGACCAAGACACATTCGAAGAATTCAATGAAAAGGATGAGATAAAGCGTAAGAAGCATGTTGACACTTGCATTGAAGACAACAAACTACGCATCACATTTTTTCGTCATAAAGACGAACTTGGAATGGAATTCTATAAGTTCATTGGAATCTTCGCTCTCGATATAGAAGAGAGCAAGAAACAGAACAAATGTATTTGGCGCAGAAAGAGTAGAGAATATAAACTATAATATAAATTGTATTATTATGAAGAATCTTTTCAAACTTATGCTGCTAACGATAACTATGTTTATCGCAGGCTCATCTTTCGCATTGGCAGGAAATGACAATGACAGTATCCAAATCTTGGAGAAAGCCAATCAAGGCGATCCTTTTGCCCAAAATTATTATGCATACCTACTTTATAAAGCCTCGAAGAAAGAAGAGGCTAAAGAATGGTTCGAAGCATCTGCCAGACAGGGGGTTGCCCATTCACAAAGATTTTTGGGATTATTTTACAGTAAAGGAATTGGTTGCAAAAGAGACTACAAATCAGCAATAAAATGGTATGGAAAAGCCGCAGATCGCGGAGACAGTTTTGCACGCAAGCATTTCTTCACAACGGGTGATATGTTTGGAAAATCCGAAATACCAGAGACAAAGTTCCAGATATTCTTGCATGGTACAAATAAGACTCTTACCTGCAAAGGAAACGAACTGACATTTGAAGAAGGAGAGCAAAATGATGACAATACATGGACTGTAGAGACTGCAAGAGACAAAAGTACAGGGCATTATTCTCCTATACTCAAGAGTTTATCAGGAAAATATATCACTGGAAAAGAACGCGACAATGGTCCTGCAGGCCTTGGAGCAATAGAAGAAGCAGCAGATATAGAGGTAGGTTTTCCTTTTCCATATCCAGAAAAAGAGCAAGGTGCCAATATGCGCGATTCTGATGTTTATGAACCATACCAAGGCACAAATTTGATACATGACTCAAGATATTTAGGAATAGAGAATGGAAAATTATATTGGGGAGACGAAGGTTTTAAATTAGATTTTTTCATAAAGTAAGCATTTATATCTGAAAGAAAAAAATAAAACTCATAGCCCCGCAACTGATAAAAAACAACGTACATTTAATAATAACAATTATGAAGACATTTGTTAAATACTTATTTATAGCATTCTTCTTGCTATTTTCAACTAATGGATTTGCTCAGAAAAGTTTAACAGACTTTATGGATGGAATGAAGAATTCTTCAAATCCAGAGCAGTTTGTCCCACAAATAAAGAAAGAGTTAACCCCCTACCTGAATGGTCCTGGATCGCGCAAAACCATCAAAGAAGCATTCCAATACTTTCTAGGCAAGAACGACAAAATTGCTACTTGTATCGGATATCTTCTTTGCCAAAGTGGCAGAGACCCGAAAGAATGGTATGAAATCATCAAACAACTTCCAGCTCCGAAAAAGTTTTATTATCAAGACGAAGATTGTAAGGATGACGAAGAAACCATCTATGGAGGATGCTTACATGATGTCATTCTTTTTTCCGATGGCAGAGTAGTCATTCTCAATATACCGGAAGCAGATATTGACAATTATGATAACTTGGTCTCACTAACTTCAAGAATGCCAGAATTTGTCAATGATTTCTATTATAATAACAAGCAAGCATTCCTTTACGACCCTTCAGGAAAATGTATGTTTGGTTACTTCAAAGAAAAAGGAACAGAAATCTATGACAATATGAACCCAGACTGTTCAGTTTTTGAGCGTCCTGCAAGAGACAACAGATTACATCAGTATAAAGACAACTTACAATACGAATTGGTTGCTGGTATAAACCTCGACTTCAATACAGGTATTTTCAAACCTTCATATTATGGATATGATACTTCTGATGAAGCTATTAAAGCCAAGGGACAAAAGAAAGCGGAAGCAATCCAAATAGCTAAAAAGAAAATACAAGACGCTGCAAGGAATAAGCATGCACAAATGGAAAAGGTTCTCGTACAGAAGTATGGTCGAAAAGCATTCGATGCGATGGAAGACTTTAGACCATACATAGGTATGCCTGAGGGCATTGTTCGAGAATATAAACTTGTAATGAAGGACGTTAATTTTATCGCATATGGCTTTGTAAGAGTAGAAAGCGGCTATAAGGTATATCTCCCGACACGACTCTTTGCAATGACTGCCTCATATATAAATGCAAGGTTTCCTAGAGCCATCTATACCAAAAACGGGAAAGTGGCTGCTATTAAGTGGTAATTACAAATTAGAGGTCCACTACTGTCCGGATAAAATCCGGATTATGTAGTCTAAGTTATTGAAAAATAATTAAATATATCGTTCTTTGAATTTTTGGATTAAATTTTGTACTTTTGTAGACGAGCCTCAAATAGCTCTGATTTTCTGTAATGCGTACAAAGAAGACCATATTTTCTCTGATTATGTCTCTGGTTTTTCGTTAGGACTTCCAGAAATGTATTGACCGTTACAAAGGTGATTGGCATGCCAATTTCGCTGGATTAAACAACATCTACATATCAAGAAGTTCTATGGCACTACGGAGCAAGATGATATCCATTCCATATTCAAAGTAACTAAAGAATTAAGTATTAATAGTCCGAAGCCTCAATACATAGGGGTTTACCTCTTCTGAGATTTTATCCGGACACAAATGCATTTTCTATGAAAGCAAAAAGTATCATAACGATAGCATTGATGGCAGTCCTAGGACTGTCATCATGCGACTCTAACAAGAGTACGGTCGAAGATTTGACCAACCAGTTTTTCGCAGCCGTCAAAGACGGCGATAAAGCGACAGCATATGACATTTATCCAGGAGCAAAACTGTATGGTGACTTATTATTGCCTGACAGTATCGAGAAAGGTGATCTCGACATTCAGAAGAATGAGAAGGACAGTAGCTATATGGTCAGCATCAAGAACGCGAGAATGTCAAAGATAATTTTCAAGTCAACAGACAACAAGACTTTTAAGATTATCAATACATTCTCCGTCCTCAAACTCGACTCTGTAAGTAATGAACTTGCTCTGAAAACAGGAGTGCCAATCAAGAAGATGCCCGACTTGGAACTTGGCAAACTGATGCTTGAAAGTAGCGACTTTATAAGCTATCTTATCAATAAGTACTCCAACAACATGTCGCTCTCACTTATTAAAGAAACAGGAAGCTATGGTTGGAGACGAGATGCCACTGGACTTCATTGCCAAATCGATCAACCTATCCGAAATACAGGATCAGAAATGGTAAAGGGTTCAGATTACTCAGTTGAAATCACTATCATGCAATCTTCAACTGGTGTTATAAAAGCAAAGAAAGTACATCAAGGAGTAGATTTGGCCTCTGGAGAAAGTACTATTTTTTCAGATGACATACCTGAGCTATACAACTATGCATATAATAAAGATATAAGTTGTAATACTAATATTATCGTCAAAGATCAGGATACAGTCAAAGAGAGTTTACTCAAAAAGATTGACTATAATGGTCAGGAATACGAAGAGTATCTGAAAGCCAAGAAGGAAGGAAAGCTCAATGCAGCAGATATCACTGACGATGATGGTTCTCCACAAGATGAGCCAGATCCAAATTACAAAGAACCATCAGAAGACATTCCTACAGAAATTCCTAGCGATGTTGTAGTCGATACTGTACAAAGAAACAGATAAGAAGACAACTATACTTTACAGAAACAGTCCTCATCTGATACACTTTCAGATGGGGGCTGTTTTTTCAACGTTTTCCCCATTTTTTCCCTATCTCATGGGGGCAGTATCAGTTTTGAATCAGATAGAACCTGATGAAGATGGTCTCCCTGAACTTAGACCCAAGATTGACTTTCACTTCTTAAGATAACCATCCCATGACATACGAAGAATTCAAGCATTTGGCTGAGCATCCACAGCATCGGGATGTTCCTGCCATCTTCAAGCTCGAAGTTTTAGAAACAGAAGAGCTGGAGGAGAAAAAGCGTTCACATTATCCGAAATACAAGGTGAACACCTATTGTACGCAAGCCTTCACCACGAAAAGAATAGAACTTTTCCCTCATAAAAGTTTGGTGGTATCATTTTTTTGTTGTAGCTTTGCAAATGAATTAATTCGATGACGCAATGGCAAGAAAATTATATCCTATAGGAATTCAGACATTTGAACGGATCCGCAAGGAGGATAAGTTCTATATAGATAAGACGGAATATGTCTATCGTATGACTCATACGGATGGAACGTATTTCTTCTTGAGTCGCCCACGCCGTTTCGGCAAGTCGCTGCTGGTTTCCACCTTCCAAAGTTATTTCGAAGGAAAGAAGGAACTCTTTGAGGGGCTTGCCATCGAGAAGCTGGAGAAGGAGTGGAACGAGTATCCCGTGCTGCACTTCGACCTGAGCAAGGGTAAGCATATGGAGAAGGAGCAGCTGAATCGTTATTTATTGGATATTATTGAAAAGCAAGAGGCAAGGTTCGATTGCATGAGCAATAAAATAGATGTTAATATTCGACTTGACGATTTGATAAATGCCGTTTATCAGAAGACTGGCAAGCAGGTGGTGGTGCTCATTGATGAATATGATGCTCCGCTGCTGGATGTGGCGCATGAAAAGGAAAGACTAGATGAGCTCCGTAACACGATGCGCAACTTCTATAGTCCTCTGAAGGGAAATGAATCAATGCTTCGCTTCGTATTCATGACGGGTATCACGAAGTTCTCGCAGCTCAGCATCTTCAGCGAGTTGAACAACATCAAGAATGTGAGTATGGACGAGCCTTACGCCGGCATCTGTGGCATCACCAAGGAGGAAATGTTGACCCAGATGAGTGATGACATCGATGCACTTGCCGAGCATCTGGAACTGAGCAGGGAAGAGACCATCCAGGAACTCAAAGACCATTATGATGGTTATCACTTCACTTGGCCATCGCCTGACGTCTTCAATCCTTACAGTCTGCTCAATTGCTTTGCTGATGGCAGAATGGATGATTACTGGTTCGGCTCGGGTACTCCTACCTATCTCATCAATATGATGAGAAAGTATGAATTCTTGCCTGCTGACCTTGGTGAAACCATAGAGGTGGGCAAGAAGGACTTTGATGCCCCCACCGAAACGATGACCACCATCGTACCTTTGCTCTATCAGAGTGGATACGTCACCATCAAGGGATATGACAAGCCTACAAAATTGTACCTGTTGGCATTGCCTAACCAGGAGATAAGGGTGGGGCTATATGGAAGTCTCTTGCCTCATTATCTGACGGACAAGTCGGCGAAGGCTAACACGACCATCGCCAAGATGTCGGTATTGGTAAAGAAGGGGGATATGGATGCTGCCTTCTGCATGCTGAACGACTTTCTGGAGACGGTGCCTTATTGCGACAATACCAACTACGAGGGGCATTGGCAGCAGACGCTCTACATCATGTTCGCCCTGCTCACCAACTATTGCATCATAGTGGAGCAGCATACGGCGAAGGGCAGAATCGACATCACACTGGAGACAGCCGACACCATCTATGTGATGGAACTGAAATTCAATAAGAGTGCGCAAGAGGCATTAGACCAAATCAATGACAAGCATTATACCCAAGCCTTTGCCTTGAAGAATAAGGAGATTGTAAAGGTAGGCTTGAACTTCTCTGTCAAAGATGAGGTGAACACCCTGGAATGGGTGATTTCCTGACACTGAAGATAGTTCTAGGCAAAATAAGGAAAATCGCCCCTATCTCATGGGGGCAGTATCAGTTTTGAAAACGGACATTAAAAAATGCGATAGCACCGCCCTAACTATCATTTTTAACATAGTTAGGGCGGACCTATAAGCGATAATACCGCCCTAACTACCTATTTTTATATAGTTAGGGCGGTGCTATCTACAAATATTACTTCTTTTCTTCCAGATGCTTCTTCACGGCATCCTCGATATCAGCCTTGTAATTCAAGCCGTAGAGACGGTAGAGATCCTGCATGTGGAGCATTCTTGGGAAGAAGTTCTCCAGGTTGCGCTTATCCTTGGCTGTCCACTGAACCTCAGAAAGGGCGGCAAGTCTTGGCAACAACTCCCACTCCATCTTCTCGGCATCCTTTACCCACTCGGTCCAGATACAACCCTCAGCACCGATGATGTTCTGCTGCTCGGCAGGAGTCAACTTGTCTGAGCAAGGATCGAGATCATAAACTCGCTGAATGCTAGGAATACCCTCTATCTTGTTGATGCGAGGATTGCTGAAATAGAAATTGCTGATAGGAGCCACGATGGTAGGATGACCTTCACGGGCTGAACGGATGCTGGCATTCACACTGGTCCAACCGCAAACGGTGATGTCCTTGGATGGAGTTCCTTCCAGAATCTCATCCCAACCCATCATCTTTCTGCCACGGTTTCTGATCTGCTTCTCTATCTCGCCCATAAACCAGGTCTGGAGCTGCTCTTCCTTGCTGTGCTTAGGAAGCTCCTGGATGCCGAGATCTGCAATCTTCTTCTGGCAGTTCTCGCAAACCTTCCAACGGTTCTTAGGACACTCATCACCACCAATGTGAATATACTCTGATGGGAAAATATCCATGATCTCATCCATCACATCCTTGGCAAACTGAAGGGTTTGGGCCTTGCCTGCACACAATACATCTTCGAAGACTCCAAAACGGGTAGCTACCTCGTAAGGACCACCAGTACAACCCAACTCAGGATAAGATGCCAGGGCTGCCAGCATGTGGCCCGGCATATCCACCTCCGGAATCACGGTGATGTATCTGTCGGCAGCATACTTCACGATTTCCCGTGCTTCCTCCTGAGTATAATAGCCTGATACAGGAACGCCATCAAACTCGTTCTTGTTGGTTGGCAGGATGGTCTCCTTGCGCTTAGAACCAATCTGGGTAAGCATAGGATACTTCTTGATTTCAAGACGCCAGCCCTGATCCTCGGTAAGATGCCAGTGGAAATAATTGATGTTGTGCATCGCAAAGACATCAATCAACTTCTTGAGATAAGGTACGCTGAAATAATGACGGCCCACATCTATCATAAACGCACGGTAGGCAAAGCGAGGCGCATCCTTCACCTCAACGGCTGGCAGGGAAACGCTCTTCACATTCTTGGTGATAGGCAATGCCTTCATCACACTCTGGATGCCATAGAAGATACCTACATGAGAGGTGGCTGAAATGGTGATGCCATTCTTGTTGACCACCAGAGAATAAGCCTCAGACTGGGTATCGCCAGCATTCAGCGCCAGACGGATCTGACCCTTCGCCTGCTTGTCGGTAGTCTTTACCTCGATACCGGTTACCTCCTTGATATGAGATGCCAGGAACTCGGCGTCCTTCTTCTGCTTCTCATCTCCAGCAGCATAATAGATTGTAGTTTTGGCTGTGATGCGGAAAGGAGCGCTGCTCATCTCCTTGACTTGCTGAGGCAATGGAACTATCTGCCAACTGCCCATGTTCACATCCTTGGCTGATAATGAAAGGCTAGCCAAAAAAGCCATAGTTAGAATGATTCTTCGTATCATAATTTTGAATGAATAGGTTTTAAATCACTGCAAAATTACGATTTTATACCGAAAGTACGGCATAATTTGAAGAAAAGCATCCTTCACTATGGCTTTTTTAACCTATTTTGGGTCTGGCGACTGCCAGATGGCGGTTTCTAGAAGAGATTCACGATGCGGTCGATGTCAACCGAAAGTCCCACAGAGAAGGTGCGACCGGTGGTCATCGCCGAACTCCAATAATACTTCTCTGGTGTATAATCGAAGAGATTATCTACCGTGAAGTTTAGATTGACGGCATCCAGGAATCGCTGCTGAAGCGTGAACTTCCACAACTGATAACTGCTGTCATGCTTCTCGATGTTTGTATCTGGAGAAGACAGGTATCTGCCCGACAGAGCGGCATTGATGCGATAGAACGAACAGAGCTGGCGATCGTAGTCGAGACGCCAGGTGGCGGTATGAGGACGAGGCTGGGAGAACTGGGAATCTACACTTCTGCCACCCACATGGAGATAGCTGTAGTCGAGTTTCACACCGAGTCCCATATCCGAACGGTACTGGGCACTGAAGTCGATGCCGCTCACCTCTACTCCATCCTCATTGCAATAACGGGAAGCCACATCCGGCTGACCGGTTCCCGGGGTATAATCAGCATAATCCTCGGTAGTGATGCGCTTATCATACTTATTATAATAGCCCATGAGGGTAAGACTATACTGACCGGTCAAGAAGCCTGCATTCTTCACCCTGCCGGTATGCTCCAGCGCCAGGTTGAAGTTGTCGCTCTTCTCTGGCTTCAGATCCGGATTGCCGTAAATCATCTGCATGCCCGCCATATCAAAGTTCATATACATCTCCTTGAGGGTTGGGGCACGGAATCCGCCGGCATAATTGGCACGGATGGAAAAGCCCTTCCACTTGGTCATCAGAGCCAGACGACCGGTAGTGGCATGCTGGCTGGATGCTGAGAAGTAATCATGACGAAGACTTGCCACGATGTTCAACCACTGCAAAGGATTGTAATCGAACTGGGCGAAGGCATCGTATGAATTCTGAGTCTTGGAACCATTGTTGGCAAACTGATAGGTGGTGAGATAATCGTTCAGGAAATCTGCACCTGCCGTCAATGTGTTCTTGCCGAAGATATGGGAATAGAGGGCACGGACGGTGTTCTGACGATTGGTATAATCGTGATCGTGAGTGCGCTCATTATTCACATATCGAGCCTTGTCATACTGGTCAAAGCCGTAAGAAATCTCCAGATTATCATTCTCCGAAAGATTCATCACGGTCTTCAGTCCGGCAGAATAATCCATGTAATGATCATCATAGTTGCTGCGATTGCTGATACGGGCAAAATAGCCGCCACGACCTATCAGCTTCACCTTGTCAGAGAGCTTGTAGGTAAGTCGCTCTTTCACATTTAAGGTCTCGCCACCATAGATATGGAGGATGTTGGATTCGGTATCGAAAGGACTGGTGAGCTGCACCTCATCCGATGTGGTGCGCTGGATGCTGGTCTGCGAATTCCACTTTCCGGCATTGAAGCTGAAGCTTCCACCGTGGCGCCACTCCTTGTTGAAGTCGTTGTAGCGGGTATTGACATTGGCAGTCCAAGGTTCTCTGTTTTCACGGGAGATGATGTTGATGACTCCGGCTACGGCACTGGCGCCATAGAGTGCCGAAGCAGCACCCTTCACAATCTCGATACGACCCACATTGTCCAGATTCAATCTGCTGTAATCAACATTATCCATGGTTTCGCCAGCCAATCGCTCGCCATCTACGAGGAAGAGCACGGCGTTTCCACCGAAACCATTCATGTTGAGAGAAGTCTCCTGATTCATGGCATAGCCGAATTCCAGACCCGGCATCTGCTCGGTGAGGAGGTCCTGGATATTGGTAGCATCAGCTATCTTGATGTCATTGGCGGTAATCAGACGGGTTACCACAGGAGCATCCTTCAAAGCCTTCGGAGTTCGGGTAGCGGTAACCACCACCTGATCGAGGGCTGTAGCATCCGGTTGAAGACGAAGCACATGCTGATCGCCTTTTCTCTCATCCGCTTTCAGTACGAAAGTCTGAGTCTGATAGCCCACAAAGCTCACCTTCACTCTCACCGCTCCCTCCTTGCTGTAAGGAATGCGGAAATATCCGTCTTCATCAGTGGTTACTCCTCCCTTGGCATTCACCATCTGGACGGTGGCACCCACCAAAGGTGCGCCCGAATCATCGAGCACCCTACCCACGATATCTCCCTGGGTTTCAGCTTTCAGATTCAGGCACAATCCGCAAAGGATTAGGAATAGTGCGAATATCTTTTGTTTCATCGAATTATATCAAAGTTTATCCTGAAACAATCAGCTTACTTCTTACAAACAAACTTACCAATCATCGCCGCAGGCATCTTGCCATACTGCACGGAATAGTTGACGGTCAGGGTGTTGTCCTTGAATGTACCCTGCAAAGTAACGGTATACTTCTTCTCTGCACCATTTACGGTAACAGTACCGGAATAGTTTTCCTGAGAGAATGCATAAGCACCGTTAGAACCGGAAACCTTTACAGCAGGAACCTCCAGAGCAGGAAGAGCCATCATGCCCTCGCCACAAGCAGGTAAGGTAACCTTGACGGTAGCATCATCAACAGCCTCAATCTTCATAGTAACATTATCGTATGTAGAAGCCTGCCCCATTACGGTCATATCCAGAGAGCTGGTGTATGAACCGGCAATCTCCTTGGCAGCTGCCACTGTATCATTATCATCATCGCTGCTGCAAGAGCTGAATGCTACACACATAGAAACCAAAGCCAACATCATGGCCATCATTGTCTTAAACTTTTTCATTTTTCTTTTCTTTTTATTTAGTTACAATATTTTTTCTGTTCAAGGGGATTTGTAATCCCCGCCAGTTTAAGGGGATTTGCAATCCCCGCTTATTTATCTTCCGGAACATAGATGATTTCACCATTCTCCAGCTGGTAAGCGATGCCCACCTTCTTTCCCTTGTTTCCAGATTTCTTGCTCTGGTCTTCAGAAGGAGTATAGCGATTGATTTTCTGTCCATCCTTGGTAATGATTTCCATATTCTCCTTGCCAGGGTTCTTCACCATCGTAAAGTTATCCTTGCTGAACATTTCCGTCATATTATAGCGCGAAACGAGGGCTACCATCAGGGCGAGGGCAAATACCATCGCCACATCGAAGAGGTTGCTCACTACGCTCATCGGATCATCATCCTCGCCATCATGCGAGAGACGACTTCTACGTCTTTGTCTCATATTCTTTTCAAGATGTTAAGGAGTTACTTTTTCTCATCAATCAGGTCTGCCATAAACTCGAGGTTACTCATATCCTCAGTGTACCAGCGGTTCTTGGTCTGCTTGGTTACAAAACCGATGGCTGCAGAGAACAATCCCACTACGGTGGTAGCGAAAGCCACCTGCATATTGTAAGCCATCGAAGCAATATCACCGGTAGAAAGACCAACCAGAGCTGGACCCATCGGAATCAAGGTACCCATCAAACCGAGCATCGGACCCATCTTCAGAAGAGTAGATGGAAGAGAAAGATCCTTCTCTACAAACTGGGCATACTGGTCGAGGATGCGGTTCACCTGCGCCTTGCTCTGACGGTTGTCCACGAGTTTCTTCATATAGGAAACGATGACAGCCTGCTTGTTCTTAGGCAAACGATCGCCCAAGGTATCGATGTTATCGAGTGTTAGGGTGTTCATCTGTTCACGAATCTCCGCACCCGACTTGCGCTTTACAAGATACTGTCCGAAGAAACCTCCAAGGAGCAGCAAGGCTCTGAGGAAGAAGAAAATCAACAAAATAATCACAGGAACCAGCATGCCTGTGGAAATCCAAAACAATACGTCTGATATGTAATTCATTATACTCTATATTTTTTAATTTGATAATTGTAAATTGCCCATCCGATTGCCATTCCTACGATGACAATGGCGAAGACGCCGAGAAGCGAGAGGGCATCGAAACTGTTGAATCCAGCCACGGCTGTCCTGCCATTCACCGTGCCGATGATGCCCATCAATCCGAGCAGCACCTCTACCAGGAAAAGCAGTTCCAAACGGATTGGTCGTTCCGGCAAGAGCCATCTCAAACCGTAGGTGAATACCGGAGTCAAGACCAGCAGTACTACGGCAAGCACCCATGCCACTACCTGGAACGATACGCCGGGAAGCAGGAAGATGGTCATCACCAGAACACTGAACAGCACTGGGAAAACCAGCAAACCCGGGAAGAACTTCAGGAAGATGAAGAACATCCATTTGCGGCGGCTCACATGTTCAGAAGTCTTCAAATCTACGTGGTGCACACAGAAAAGCATCGTGAGTGCCACGTCGATACTCAGCAGCACCGCCATATCGAGCATCAGCTTCTGGTCGGCTATCCAGGCCGCAATCTGCGTCTTCGACTGCTCGATGGCAAGTGGCCAGGTCATTCCCACGAAAAAGGCTACGAGCACCGAGATAATCATAATCTCCTTCACTCCGTGGAAGGTCTGCTTCAGCACAAAACTGAAGCAAACCAATATCATCATTACTAAAACTAATGTCTCCACTATTAATATTATACTATTTAGTTTAGGGGGATATGTTATCCCCTTTACTATTCTACCATATTCTTTCTTCTCCGTCGAATCAGGATAGCCAACATCACGAAAGCAACGATGACGATGACACCTACAACGATGCCGCTCACCACAGTGGTGGTCTTCTGAGCATCCTCATTCAGCGTCTCCTTCTTCATCACCATACCCTTGTCGCTGCTGTTCTTCGCAGCCTCAGCATCACGGATCTGTTCTACATTCTGCTGATATTCCTTGGCAGAAGCAGCATCGGTCTTGCTGGCGATATAGTTGCGGAGCTTGGCATTGTCGCAGACAAAACCGGAGCATGAAGGCTTATACTTGTTCACGGTCTCGGTATGAAGCTTGGCAATGTCCTTGAGCTGCTGAGGAGTAGCCTTCCACATTCCCTTGCGGGCACTCTCCATCATCACGGCAGTCATCTCCATCAGCGCTGCCGGATTCTGCTTGTCGAAGAACTCCTTGGTGCCGAGATGGTACTTGTCCTTGACATATACATTATATATCTCGTCCCACATCTCCTTATCGATCGCCTTTGGCTTCATCACATTCCAGCCGTAGGTATTGGTTACGATTTCTGCGAACGTGCTGGCACTGCTGGCTCCACCCTTCATTTTCTCCTTGATATAGGCAGGATTGAAGATGGTGGTTCTGCCCTCGATGCCGATAGCCTCCTTCACCTCCTGCATTCTCATATTGCTATGGTTACGATAGTCGGCGAGATAAGCATCCGGATCCTTACCGGTTACGTTGCGCACAGCGAGGTTCATACCTCCCATAAACTCATATACGTGGTCGAGACTCAAGGCACCCCAGGTGTTGCTCTGTCGTGGCTGAACCACCACATCGGTACGGGTCAGCGCTGCCTCGAAAGCAGCCTTGCGCACGGTCTCCCAGTTTTTCTCATCACCATAGTAGGCACCCATATTGTTCATATAGACCTCGGCAATCTGACTCTCCTTATCCCAGCGGTCGCCTGCGGTTACCATCTCCTGGATACCGGTGCCATAGTTGCCGTTTACGCCACCAAACACACGATACATACTAACCTCGCGGGCTTCCTTTGGCGACATACCCTTCTCTACGAGCACCCGTTCCGATTCGGTAACACCAGCTTTCACCAGGTTGTCGTACTTGTCACCCTTGGCATTTGCAGCCATCTCTATCGCCTTGTTGATGAGGAAGAGACGGGATGCTGCCAGGTCGCGGAGCTGACCGGAAGTCTGAACCACGACATCGATGCGAGGACGGCCCAACTGCTTGGATGGGATGAGACGAAGATCGGTAACACGACCGAAGGCATCTCTTACCGGTTCTACACCGAGCATATAGAGAATCTGGGCGATGGTAGCACCCTCTGTTTCGATAAACTCGCTGCTCCAGAGTGTGTAGCTTACCTTACGAGGATATTCACCCTTATGTCGCTCGCAATACATCTTGATGGTATTGTCGCAAAGTTCCTTCGCCTTCTCCCAGGCATCCTCCGATGGCGTATTCTCCACATTGATAGAGAAGAGGTTTCTACCAGTTGGCAGGGTGTTAGGATTCACAATCAGATCTCCACCAGGAGATGGAGCGGTAAAGCCGCCATTCAGGGCATTCATCAGAGAAGACATCTCGTTGAGCGGACTCTGACGGAGCGCCTCCGAATACTTGCCCACATTCTGCAAGGCATGCTCTACGGTAGTAATCGCCTGAGCCAGATGAATCTGCTGACGGGTATATTTAGGTGCTTTCGACATCATCATACCCTTATCTTTAGAAGATTTCTGAGATGCCTTGCCCTTGCCGGCTTTCGCCATCTTTGCCTTCTTCAAATCCTCCTGATACCATTTCTGTCCCTTCTTGATGGCTTCCATCATCTTGTCAGGGAAGCGACCGGTCTGTTCCATCTTCTCAAAAGCCTCACGACTCATCTGCGGGATCTTCTTCTTATGAGAAACCTTGGCAGCACGGAGCTCGCTTACCGTACGGTGGTCCACCCTCTTCGGCTTCGCCTCCTTCGCTCCACCCATCTGGTCTGCCATCTGCATCATCATCTGGATAGGATCCGGAGCTGCCTGCATCGCCTCAACCTTGCGAGCCATCTGGAGTTCGGCAGGAGTGATTCCTACATAACGGCAGATGTATTCATCAGAAACCGAGGCTGAACCCAAAAGCTGGGTCACAGTGTTGCGTGCCTTGCTCAGATAGAGACGGTCGAAAAGCTGCTTGTGCTTCTCCACACCTTCCTGAGCACGACCTTTCAGCTTATCTACTGCCAACATTCCGTAGGCAATAGGATCTGTAGCCATCGCATAGACACTGGTGCGGACATCATCATTATCGTATGGCACACCCAGAGTATAGAGCTTGCCGGTAATCTTCTCATTAGCCAACTCTTCTGCATAGTTCTCTACTCGTGCGATTTCATCTGCAGAATAAGGCTTGTTCATCTGCTTGGCATCGAGCCCCAGTTCACGGGCGATTCCCATCTTCACGGTCAGCGCCTTTACCTTGAGCGACTGTTCGGTAGATGCCTTCTTCTCGTATGACTGAATGGCATCACTCAACTGCTTGTAGGTCTGTCGCAACTCGCTCTCCTTGAAAGGAGGAGTGAGATAACTCTGAGTCTGAGCGTAGGTACGGCGCTTGGCAATCATCGCCTCGCCCACATTGCCGATGGTATATATATAAAGATGTGGAACCACACCAATCAATCGGTCACTCCAGTCGTTGCTGCCGAGAGCCACCTGCTTTCTCGGGGTATATTCCAGCGAACCATGGGTTCCGAAATGGATGAGTGCATCGGCACTGAAACCATAACGTGCCCAGAGATAAGAGGCGACATAAGTGTAAGGAGGTGCCTGGTCGGTGCCATGCACAATCTTGAAGGAGTCGCCTCCCACGCCTGCCATCACCTGTGGAAGCAATGCCACATTACCGAACTGCAGTCTTGCCACCGCCAACTTTCCGTCATCGGTAGCCATATATTTGCCAGGGAAGGAACCATAGAGCTGGTTCATCTCCTTGATCATCTTCTTAGACAAAGCCTTCTGGGTCCATCCGGCAAACTGCTGAGCAGTAACCAGGGCAGGATGTCCAGACTTCAGGAACTGGGTATAAGCACCCTCGGCATAGGTTCCGAAGACGGCACCCTGAGCCTGTATCATCTTTGCCAGTTCCTGAGGATTGGCAGGCAACTTGCCTACATTGTATCCTTCATTCTTCAAGCGAACCAGGAGATTGTAGAGCGATGGAACCACTTCCATTCCCGAAGCGGTAAGTGCATTCTGACCCGGGCCCTTGAAGTAGAAGATGGCGATGCGCTTGCTGCTGTTCTTCTTGTTCTTCAGATTCACATAGCCCTGCACGCTCTCCACGAAACTCTCCATTCTGTCTGGGATGCCGTAAACCTCCTGCAAGCCCTCCTTGTTGATACGCTGACCGAAAACCACGTATGGACGGATGGCACCATCAATCTCCGGAGTCACGATGCTCTGCGACATGAAGCCGCCGTTCATTCCCTGCTTGTCGTTCTCCCACTCGGTGGTCAAGCGGTTGATATTAAGAGGTGAGAATAGTGGAATATTCTTCTGCTTCAGGAACTCTACGAAGTAATCGCCCAGTCTGCCATGCGCCATATTCACTACGGCATTAGCCTGGATACTGTCGGCATGATGACCGGCAATAAAGCTCTGAAGCTTATTGATGCGATACACCATGAATCCCTTCTTTTCGAAAGCTTTTTCCATATCAGGAGCCGCACCCATGAAACCAGTAAGCATGATGGTAGGAGCACCTTCTTTATATAAACCGTTCTTTGCCAGGAAGGCATTGTACTCGCGGATGCTGTTGAAGCCCAGTTCATCGCCCTTCTCATCTTTCGGGTCGAAATGAGTCAGGAGACAGTCTGGTCGCTCATTTACACGTTCCGGCTCTGGAGCCATGAACTTCTTTCCGTCGATAAACTTGCGGATGTAAGCGAGCATACTCTGATAGTTCTTCTTGCCGCCGTTCTCGATATACTGCATCAGATAATCGGCATCGAAGTTATCTACTGATACGATATTGTTGGCTGGGTTGGTAGCAGCATGAGTCAGGGTCGGCACCTTGTAGGAAGCCTCTTCCAACAGCTTGCGCTGGTTCTCGTCAATTCGGAGTCCCATACCATTCACGATAATCATATCGTAATCTCCCAGATGGTCGAAATCATCGGTTGTGATTTCACTCAGTTTAATCATCGCATTGTCGTTGGCATGCGAAATCTGTCCCAGCGCAATAGCCTGATAGTTGAGGAATGCGATATGGGTAGTACCCACCCAGGCAGAGTAAGCCTTCGCCAAACCTCCCAGAACAATCACGGCCAATAAGGCCAGGAAGATGTGTTTCTTTTTGATTTTTCTAATTTTTCCTAATCCTTTTTTCATATCTATTCCTTTTATCGGGCTGCAAAGGTATAGCTTATTTAGAATTTGTACAATACCTAGAAATTGTGATTTTCACATTTTTTATACTTAGAAGTTGGTATCAGATTGAAAGGTTCTAATCTTCATATCCTAATAAATGAGTAGTCTTTTCATGGATTTACGAAGTTTAGTTTGGTAGTTTCACATAAAAGCAGTAACTTTGCAACATAAATCAAACAGAAACTTTATAATAATGAAGAAACTGATTCTTAGTGCTGCTCTTCTGGCAGCATCTCTGGCATCCCAGGCCCAGCAGGGTCCGCTGTGGATGCGCTACCCTGCCATCTCACCGGATGGCTCTACCATCGCCTTTGCCTATAAGGGCGATCTCTATTGCGTTCCAGCCAATGGTGGCGAGGCACGCCAGTTGACGACCCATGCTGCTTACGACTCCCAGCCTATTTGGAGCCCTGACGGCAAGAAGATTGCCTTTACTTCCAACCGAGAAGGCAGCCTGGATGTTTACGTCATCTCTGCCAAGGGCGGTGCGCCAACCCGACTCACCACTCACAGCGGCAAGGAGACTCCAATCGCCTTCAAGGACAACGACCATGTGCTCTTCTCAGCCAACATCATGCCTACAGCCCAGAGCAATCTCTTTGCTGCCAATGAATTCTCACAGGTTTACGAGGTAAGCACTGAGGGCGGTCGTCCTAAGTTGTATTCCGTTCTTCCGATGGAGAACATCAGCATCAACAAGAACGGTCAGGTGCTCTATCACGACAAGAAGGGTTATGAGGATGCATGGCGCAAGCACCATACTTCTCCTATCACCCGAGATATCTGGATGCTCGACAATGGAAAGTACCAGAAGCTTACTACCTTCAAGGGCGAGGACCGCAACCCGGTATGGGCTGCCGACAACCAGAGCTTCTACTATCTCAGCGAGCAGGACGGTTCCTTCAATATCTACCGCCGCAACATCGCAAGCGGAAAGGATACCCAGATTACCCAGCAGCAGAAGAATCCTATCCGTTTCCTCACTTCTTCTAACGACGGTTTGCTCTGCTATGGTTTCGATGGCGAAATCTATACAGTAAAGGAAGGTGCACAGCCTCAGAAGGTCAGCATATCCATCACTACAGACAACGATGAACCAAGCCTCATCCGCAAGGTGCAGTCTTGGGGTGCTACCGAGATTGCGCTTTCTCCAGATGCCAAGGAGGTGGCTTTCGTGATGCACGGCGATGTATATGTTACCTCTACAGAATACAAGACCACCAAGCGAATCACCGATACTCCTCAGCAGGAGCGCAACCTGAGCTTTGCTCCTGATGGCAGAAGTCTGGTCTATGCTTCTGAGCGCAATGGCGTATGGCAGATTTTCCAGGCTAAGATCAAGAACGAGAAGGAGAAGAACTTTACTTACTGCACCGAGATAGAAGAGGAGCAGCTCACCAAGACCAATGTTACTTCTCAGTATCCTGCCTACAGTCCTGACGGCAAGGAGGTGGCTTTCTATGAGGATCGTGCTACCCTCCGCATCATCAACCTGAAGTCGAAGGAAGTGCGCACCGTGCTCGATGGCAAGTACAACTATTCTTACTCTGATGGCGACATCTGGTTTGAATGGAGCCCAGACAGCAAGTGGCTCATGTGCAGCTACATCGGTAATGGCGGATGGAACAACACTGATATCGCCGTAGTAAAGGCTGACGGAAAGGAAGTGCACAATATTACCGACAGCGGTTACAGCGACAGCAACGGCAAGTGGGTACTCGGAGGAAAGGCTATTCTCTTCGAGAGCGACCGTGCCGGTTATCGCAGTCACGGTTCATGGGGTGCAGAATATGATGCCTATCTCATGTTCCTCGACCTCGAAGCCTACGACCGCTTCCGCATGTCTAAGGAGGAACTCGAATTAGCCGAGGCCAACAAGGACGAGAAGGAGAAGAAGGCTGACGAGAAGGAGGAGAAGAAGAAGGAAAACAAGAAGAAGAAAGAGGAGAAGACCGGAAAGATTGAGGTAGATAAGGTGAAACCTCTCGAACTCGACTTCGAGAACTGCCGCGACCGTGTGGTACGTCTTACCGTCAACTCATCCAATATGGGTGATGCCATCATCGACAGCAAGGGAGAGAAGGTTTATTACCAGGCTGCCTTTGAAGGTGGCTACGACCTCTGGTGCCACGACCTGAAGGAAGGCAGCACTACCCTGATGATGAAGGGTATCGGTGGCGGCGGCTTCGTTGCCGACAAGGATATCAAGAACCTCTTCCTCTGCAATGGCAGCAGCATCAAGAAGATTGACCTGGGCAGCAAGGCTACTACCAACATCGACTTTGAGGCTCCATTCAACTACAAGCCTGCCGAGGAGCGCCAGTATCTCTTCGACCATGTATGGCGACAGGTAGCTGACAAGTTCTACGATCCTAAGATGCAGGGTGTGGACTGGGAGTACTATCGCAAGGTTTATGAGAAGTACTTACCTTATATTAATAATAACTTCGACTTCGCAGAGATGTTGAGCGAGATGCTGGGTGAGCTGAATGCCAGCCATACCGGTTGCCGTTATTATGCCAGTGGCGCTTCTCTTTCTACCGCAGCTCTCGGTGCCTTCTTCGATCCTAACTACGAGGGTGACGGCTTGAAGATTCAGGAAATCATCAAGCGTGGTCCTTTCGCCGTGAAGAAGAACGAGGTTACTGCCGGCTGCATCATTGAGAAGATCGATGGAGAGGCTATCAAGGCGGGTAAGGATTACAACGCATTGCTCGATGGAAAGGCTGGCAAGAATGTACGTCTCACCATCAAGAACACCAAGGGCAAGACTTTCGACCTGACCATCAAGGCGATTTCGCAGGGCGCTCAGCAGGAGCTTCTCTACAAGCGCTGGGTGGATAGAAACCGTGCCATCGTGGATAGCGTTTCAAAGGGCAGAATCGCCTATGTTCATGTCAAGGCGATGAACAGCGAGAGCTTCCGCACCGTATATAGTGAACTCTTGAGCGACAAGAACCGCAACAAGGATGCCGTAATCGTGGATGAGCGCCACAATGGTGGTGGCTGGTTGCACGATGACCTCTGCACCCTGCTCAGCGGCAAGCAGTATCAGGAGTTTGTGCCTCACGGAAAGGTTGTGGGCAAGGATCCATTCAACAAGTGGACCAAGCCATCCTGCGTTCTGATCTGCGAGGACGACTACAGCAACGGTCATGGTTTCCCATGGGTATATAAGGAGTTGGGCATTGGCAAGCTGATTGGAGCACCGGTGGCTGGAACAATGACTGCCGTATGGTGGGAGACCTTGATGGACCGCAGCCTGGTATTCGGTATTCCACAGGTAGGTTGCCGCGACATGCGTGGTACCTTCGGCGAGAACACTACCCTCTATCCAGACGTCGAGGTGTATAATTCTCCAGAGGATTACATCACCGGTCATGATACTCAGCTCATCAGAGCCGTGGAGGAAATGATGAAGAAGTAAGGAAGAGGAATTATTCCGTCGAAAAAGGTATCAAAAACAGGAATTATTCCGAGATTTCGATTAAATCAATCGATTGATTCAACATCAAAAGAGCGTGATCGCCAAATAAGGCAACCACGCTCTTTCTTTGTTAACATTAAAATATTCGAAGATGAAAGAAATCTAGCAAACTTTCTTCTTTCGCTCACAATAGCGTTCACATTGGGCACAGATGTCATATCCCAGCATGGCACCCAGGATGAAATCCTCTTCCGGCGTAAGCTGGCATAAGGGTTTGGTAACAATCATGCGGATAGCATCCAGGCATTCCTTCTTACCAAAGAAGAGATTCAGACGGTCGTTGCCAACCGGCTGGATGATATAATCAATGTTCTGACGCTCTAATCTTGTTATGGCAAAAGACTCATATTTCCTGTTGAAGGTATAGAGCACCAGGCGGCGCACGCCCTTCTTATATTCATATATATGATTCATCAGAACCTTCAAATCTACTGGTGTTGCGATTTCCTGCTGCATACTATCCGAATTTATTGTTTTTAAATCAAGAATCAGAGAATTCCGTCATTCTCCAATTCTTGAAAAATATTTTTAATAAAATTACAACGCTGGCTTGATCGCCTCAATCCAGGCATCGATACGCTCCTCTGTCTTATCGTCCTCGTTTACCTCGTCAAGTGCGAGTCCCAGGAACTTGTCGCCATCAATCGCCTCACTGTCATCATAGGTGTAACCATCTGTAGAAACACCAGGCAATACGGTAGCACCAGCCTCAACAGCGGCATCATAGAGTTCCTTCATGCCGCCGCAGAATGTATCAGGGTAAGACTCGCTGTCGCCACAACCAAACAGGGCAACAGTCTTGCCAGTCAAGCCGGCACTCTTCAGCGTCTTCACGCCATCATACCAGTCATCCTGCATCTCGCCGGCACCCCAGGTAGAAGTACCGAGAATGAGATTCTCATGACTTGCGATAGTAGCATCATCGATGTTAGCTACATCTACAGCTTCCACGCCCAACTTAGAGGCGATGGTTTCGGCAATCGACTGGCATGAGCCAGTGGAAGAGCCATAAATTACGATAGTTGTTTTCATTTGTTCTTTATCTTTTAGTTACATTTATTTTCGGGTGCAAAGATACAGCCTTTTCCCATCATCTGCAATACCTAAAAATGATGGTTTCGGGAAAATACCTAGATATGGGGATAGATAAAAAGTTTTAGGACGATTTTTTCTAAAACTTTCTTAAATCTTATACTTTTAGGATGATTGAGCCTGAAAAATCGTACCTTTGCACCTAAAATAAAAACTTGATTAGATGAAAGATTTTGCAGCAATAGATTTCGAAACGGCCAACCAGCAGCGTACAAGCGTCTGCTCGGCGGGCATTGTGATAGTGAGGGATGGCGAGATGGCAGACAGTTACTACAGCCTCATCAAACCCGAACCGGAGTATTACTCTTATTGGAACACTCGGGTTCACGGTCTGACCCTGGAAGACACGATGAATGCGGATGTCTTCCCGAAAGTCTGGGCAGAAATAGCGCCCAAGATAGAAGGTCTGCCCCTGGTTGCCCACAACGCCCCCTTCGACGAAGGCTGCCTGAAGGCCGTATTCCAGATGTATCAGATGGAATATCCCGGCTACGAATTCCATTGCACCTGCCGTGCCTCCCGAAGAAAGCTGGGCATTCTCCTCCCCAACCATCAGCTCCAGACCGTAGCCGCCTATTGCGGTTACGACCTCACCCAGCACCACAATGCCTTGGCAGATGCCGAAGCCTGTGCCTGGATAGCAAGAGAGCTTCTATAAACCAAATAGAGAAATTTGTGGTGTTTTTACCACAAATTTCTCGTATTTTTGTAGGGAATTTACCACAAATTTCGTATATTTGCACCAAAAATGCTAAAAAGCATTCAAATAAATGAATTAATAACAGAAGAAATATGGAATTATTGAAGCAATTATCCGACAATCTCATCAAACGTACAGACACCCGATACGTAAGATATATGTATCATCAGATTCCATGGAAGAATCGGATGACAGCCCTTGTGGGACCTCGTGGCGTGGGTAAGACCACACTCCTCTTGCAGTACATCAAGCAGAATCTCAAGTTGAAGGACACCCTATATGTGAGTGCCGAATCCATCTATTTCGCCAATCATACACTCTTTGAAACTGCCATGAAGTTCAATCAACTTGGCGGCAAGCATTTCTTTATCGACGAAATACATAAATATAAAGGATGGGCAACGGAGCTGAAGATGATATACGATAATCTGCCCGACCTGCAAGTAGTGTTTACAGGATCATCAGTGCTTGACATCTATCAGGGAACCGCCGACTTAAGCCGTCGTGTCCTCGTCTATAAAATGCAAGGTCTGTCGTTTAGAGAATATATTGGCATGAAACTAGGAATCGACCTACCAGCCTACACATTGGAGCAAATCGTTAATCATGAGGTAGAGTTGCCGATAGAGATAGACCATCCCCTATCCCTCTTCAACGAATATCTGCGCCAGGGGTACTATCCTTTTTATGAAGACGAGGGCTATAAGATGCGCTTAAACCAGGTAGTAAGCATGACGTTGGAAACCGACATTCCCCAATATGCCAACTACACAGTAACCATATCGAGGAAATTGAAGGAACTGATGCAGGTGATAGCAGACAGTGTGCCATTCAAGCCTAACATGAGCACCATCGCAACAATCATCAAGGCAGACCGCGGCTTGCTTCCCGACTACTTTGAACTTATGGAAAAGGCAGGTCTCATCGCCCAACTCCACGATTCAACAAAGGGAGTAAGAGGTCTGGGAAAGGTTGAAAAAGTATATCTCGACAATACAAACCTCTCTTTCGCCCTCACATCTGAAACTCCCGATATAGGAAATCAACGTGAGACCTTTTTCTTTAATCAGATGAGAGTGAACCATACCGTTTACAATTCTCCCATCTCTGATTTTCTGATAGACGGCAAGACCTTTGAGATAGGTGGCAAGAAGAAAGGTCAGAAGCAGATAACCGAGGCAGAAGAGGGATATATCGTAAAAGATGATATTGAAACCGGTTTCGGCAATATCATTCCTCTCTGGACATTCGGAATGAATTATTAAATTGTGATTGTTACATAAAGGATTACATTCCCCATCTTTTTGGCACGCAGATTGTGACTATGAATATCGGGTTCGATAATAATAGATATTGCATAGATAGAAATTACAAGGTAGACTTTTAGGTTCGGTTTTTGAAAGTGAATTCTGCTGGCAGTAATGCCGGCAGGATTCTACGCTTTTTCTACGTGAAGTAAAAATGATAAAGGAGGGTAAATTGAAAGCAAAATCCGCAGACGAACTTTTCGATGAGCTATAAAAATCCGTATGGCTATTGATTCCAAAAGAAAAGGTAAAGCTGGAGGAGCTAGAGTTATCACATATACCACATTGGTAGATGAGAATACAGGTGAAGTATGGTTGATAGGATACGTTTTTTATCGATACATTGCGTAGAATTCCTGCACCTTGCCATGAAGCATAGAAGCATAGAGAAGACCATTCCTCCATTCTTCAGGAATATGGCATATTCCAAATTTAGCACCCAGGATAGCTCCTGCTACTGCAGCATTGGTATCCGCATCTCCTCCTGATAAAACAATCTTCAGGATACCCTCTTTATACGAGGTTGCATGCCAATAAGCCCATAGGGCTGCCCCTAAAGTTCTGAGTGTATATCCCATACTCTTTTCATCATCCAGGCACAAAGAATCCAGACCTTCATGATATGCCAAGTCAACAAATGGAACAATTCGTTCATCATATTGTTTGGCAATGCCAATCACCTCTTCATAATCCAATATCCTGTCTTCAAAGACAAGAGCATGTATGCCGACCAATTCCCATGCCTCCGTTCATCATCCATTCCTTAAACTTTCTGGCAATATCAAGAATATCTACCTTTTGACAAGCCACAAAAGAATCTAAGATGCATAGCATCATGTCGGTATCATCTGTCCAGTCGCCTCTTTGCCAACGACGACGATGATCATCCTGCACGATTTGCGAATAGTCCTCTATCCCATTTGGATAAAAACGATCCACCTCTTGCTTGGACATAAACTCCGTGCTCAGTCCCAAGGCATCTCCTACAGCTTGCCCAAAGATGGTACCGAGGAATCTTTCTTTTAAAGTTTCATTTTCCATATTTTTTCTATTCATACAACCAACCAATCTTAAAGTCATCCATATCTGGTAATAGTGCTGTACCGATTACACAGCTCCACTTTTTTAACGACAACACTTATTCCCTTTCATGCTCCTTCAGATACAAATTAAACTCATTAAGAATCTGACGAAGATTATCATCAAGCACATTATTATATACACAATAAGCCAGTTCTTTTGGCATTTCCATCCCTCTTGTAGCAACAGCTATTCCTCCAGCCATACACGCCATAGTATCTGCATCACCGCCAAGAGAGATGGCATTACGGATAGCCGAAGTATAACTATCAGCTTCTAGATATGAGATGATAGATTCAGGAACACTCGACTGACAACTAACCCTAAATCCATAATCGGGACGTATTTCTGCAAGAGTACGGTGAAGATTGTACCCTTCAAAATGAGCCTCAACGTAATCGCATATTTGCTTCTTGTCTTTTCCTTGACGAGCCAGGAAGATACAAGCAGCTATAGCCTGCGCCCCCTTTATCCCTTCAGGATGGTTATGAGTCACCTCTGCAGAAATCTTAGCAAGCTGTAAAGCCTCATCCAATGTCTTGGCATAAAAGCCACATGGACTTACTCGCATGGCAGAACCATTGCCATAGCTGTTATACGGTTCCGTTTTTCTACTAATAATCCACCGCAAGAACTTCTTCCCATAGCCAACAAACATATACTTCCGTCCCAATTCTTTCATACACTCCACGAGCTTCTCATGAGTATGTTCAGAATCAATCGTCAGCCATTTTGCAACAGCCAAGGTCATAACCGTATCATCCGTAAAACGAGGTTCTTTGTATATATCGAAGTCCCCATGCTTTACTGGATGAAATTCATACGCAGCCCCGAAGCAATCACCAGCGATTGCTCCAATGATACCAGTTGTAGGTACAGTTTTACAAGTTATATGTCCCATGAATATATTCTACTAGATGGAAATATCTAATTATTAATGTTACAATAAATGCATAGAATCCAGCCAAAGCATCATCAAGCATACAGCCCCAGCCACCATGAATATTCCGGTCTATCCATCTGCAACCAAGCGGCTTAGTTATATCTATCACTCTAAACAACACAAAACCTATTGTTGCAAGGGATATTGAGACTCAACAAAGAACTAACAACCAATAAAATTGTAGCCACCATCAACCCTATCGGAGAAAGGACATAATAAAGACCTATCCAAATGAGCAAAGCCAGGAAAGCACCTGCTGTACCAGGTGCTTTAGGTACAAAACCTATGCCTAATCCTGTGGAAATAATTACATGGAGCCAAGGAGCTTCACCTAACTGTTTATTATTGTTATTACTCATATTATTTTCCAAACAATGCCTTCAGAACCATCTTTCCTATTTTTCTTTCCAATCCAGCCTTAGAGGTTGGAATCCCCGTTTCACGAGCAAACTTCTGTTTAGCCTGCGTGATACCCAAAGCTCGTTTCCAAGAAAACGAAAGTCCTGGAATTCCTGTATTTGTTTTTCGTTTTGCCATGTTTATTATTTTACTTTATTTCAAATAGCTAATAAATTCAGCAAGAACTATACGTAACATATTCTTCTTAGATACATTACCATATAATACCTCACTCTCTGTATCTTTTACAAGGATAACTGACTTGCCGTTTGAAACGAAAATAATCTTTTTCTTTTTTGTTATTTGTTAATGTGTTAAACTAAAAGTAAGCAGTTTATACTCTTGCTTAGGAGTTTGTCTTAAAAATGTGTAGATAACTTAATGTATCTCATTTTTTAATTGATTACTTAATTCTACCATATCCCAAACGAATGTGGCATACTCTTTATAATTTTTCAAACTTTCAAAATAATCCATTATCAGTTTTTTAAGATCTGGATAATGAATATCTTGCGCAAATATAGAAGCAAAAGCTAAATAGTTATCTAGATTCATTACTTCTAAAGCTTCCTCTAGTTGTTTTCTTTGTTGTTGTCTATTCATAATTTTTCTCCATTCTATCTTTTTACTAATGCCATATTAGGTATTAATACATCAGCCTTTCTCATGATTTTCAAATTCATGGAACTACACAAAAAATATTGTGCAGTTCCATTTATTACATTATTTCTTTGTCAACAAATGCCAGATTTCACGTATCCAAAGCACAAGTGACGATCCAAGGATAATTATTATCCAATCTTCCAACTTCAATCCGCAAACATTAAAGAAGTCTTGCAGCATTGGTATTTCAACCATAAGTACTTGTCCTACAAAGATAACAACTACTATGACAAGTAATCCCTGACAGCCCTTAAAATGAAGTGCACTCTTACCAGTTTCAAATGCGCGAGCATTGAAGAGATAGAAGAAATGCGTCATCACAAACGTCGTAAAGAGAAGCGTTAACTCGTATGTACTCAATCCATCTCGTTCACCTAACTGGAAATTCAAGAAGAGTTCTCTCATCGACGTATAGTCACCATGCTCAAAGATGTAGAGCATTGCCACAAGTAAGAAGAAAAAGAATAATCCGACCCCAATTATATCCTTACGCATGGTAGGAGTGAGAATAGAAGCCCTTCGGTCACGTGGCTTATCTTCCATCACCCTACGTGAAGGCGGCAATGAGGCGAGAGCAATTGCAGCAAAGGTATCCATAATAAGGTTTATCCACAACATCTGCGTTACTGTAAGAGGAGACTCCGTACCCATAAAGGCGCCACAAAGAACCAACAAACAAGCCGTTACATTGACAGTAAGCTGGAAAAGCAGGAAGCGCTGGATATTCTTATAAAGGGAACGTCCCCACATAACAGCATTCGCAATAGTTGAAAAAGAGTTGTCTTGTATTGTCATATCACTGGCCTCTTTTGCAACAGCAGTACCATCTCCCATTGACAGACCGACATCAGCAGCATTAAGCGCCGGAGCATCGTTAGTACCATCACCCGTGGCAGCAACTACCATTCCTTTCTGCTTAAGCAACTTTACCAATCGTTCTTTATCGTTAGGACGCGCACGAGAGAGAATCTTCACATCTTCTACACGGTCAACCAATTGCTCATCAGACATAGCTGCGAATTCAACACCTGTAAGAATATTCTTCTCACCATCAGTATCATTCCAAAGACCAATCTGACGACCAATTTCCTTTGCTGTTCCAGAAGTATCGCCTGTAACTATCTTCACTTGAATACCAGCATCCAAACATTCCTTAATAGCAGCAGGAACTTCCTTACGTACTGGATCAGAAATTGCAAAAATACCAGCAAATGTAAACCCTTCCATATTGAGTTTACCATCCTTAAATACTTCTTGATTTTCATCCAAAACTATGTATGCCAAACCAAGTGTACGCATAGCCTTATTCTGGTAGTCCAAAAGTTGCTTGCTATATGCTTGGTTCTGTTCAGCTGATACGTTGGAAAGACCAAGAAGAATCTCAGGAGCACCTTTCACATAAGCGACCTTCTTATTCAGTTCTACAGACTTAGCAACAGTAACCATGTATTTATTTTCCGTAGAGAAAGGCAAGCGATCTATTACCTCTATTTTTTCGCGCAGAGCTATATAGTCAAAGCCCTTACTATTAAGCCACAAAAGTAACGCACACTCCGTAGGATTACCTACAGCCTTAATATTTTTAAGATCTGTAAAATCCAAATTTGCCGTAGTGTTAATGGCTATCATTTCTGCCAAGAGATTATTAGAAATATCTTCCAAATGGGTATCGGCAACCTGCATTCTATTCTGCGTAAGTGTACCAGTTTTATCTGTACAAATTACAGACGTAGCACCCATCGTCTCACAAGAATGCATAGTACGAGGTAATGTATTCTCTTTCATCAGCTTACGCATAGAGAAAGCAAGACTCAATGTTACAGACATCGGTAAACCTTCTGGCACTGCAACAACAATGAGAGTCACAGCAATCATAATAGTATTCAATACATATGTCACAAAGTTTATCCATCCTTCACCAGTAGAGAAGTCTGCATTACCCATATAGAAATATATACCAATACGACCAATAATTATTAATACAGCAAATACATAGCTTGTTTTTGTTATCAAATCAGCCAATTTGTCAAGTTCTTCACTCAATGGAGTTTTACCACCTTCTTCCACCTGGGCAGCCTCAAAGACTTTACCACTTTCCGTTGCATCTCCAACTTTAGTGACTTTAGCAACACAATATCCTTCGAGAATGATTGTACCCTTCATTATCTGATTAGAAGGATATGTGGCCTCCTTATCAAAACAAGCCTTATCTGTTGTCTTAGCACATTGCAATTCTCCTGTAAGAGAAGACTCATTCACATTGAGATTCAAACTTTGCAAAAGTTCACAATCTGCAGGAATTTCCTCACCTGTCTCCAACAAAACAATATCACCAACCACAATGTCCTTGCGTGGCACCTGACATACATTATTGTTACGAATGACCTTAACCAGCGTATCATCATTAGCAACATTAAGGCTTTGAAATGTTTTCTCGTTTCTTCGCTCCAAAACAAAGGCTATACTTGTAGCTAATATCAATGCTACTATAATACCTATTGGTTCAAAAAAAGTTTTAAAGCCTGTACCTACCCAACAATACTCATAGATAGATATGCCCATAGAAAGGACAAATGCCATTATGAGAATTTTAAAGAGAGGGTCACCAAAGCCTCCAAAGAATCCCACAATAAGGATTAAAACCGTAGCAAGAGCTATAATAGCTGGCATACTCCAAATGATTGGTCCCATGCCACCAACCAAAATACCTGCAACAACAACGGAAAGTGCCACTAAAGAAAACATGGATATGGATATCCAGTGTGTACATGCTTCTTTGAGTGTATCCCAAATCGTTTCCTTCTCTGGAGGTGTCAAAACATTGACGCCGTACCTTTGTCGGCTTTCGAGCACTTGGGCATCGGTTAAGCCTGTGTAATGATGTTTCTTTTCCATTTTTTTATATTTTATCTGTTACTTTCAAACTCTTTTGCAGAAATGCTTGGTCCTAATCCACTACCATATGAAGACATCTGAAAGCTCATTCTTCCTTCAGAGCGTCTTGTACTTGTACATGTAACCGAAAACGTTCCTGCATTATGATATGATACACTTCTTCCATTTACAGCTTTAATCTTCAATTTATAATTAGCACTCTTAGCAAAAGTTTCGACCCTGCTAGAATGTGCTGGTAGATATACCACGGAATATAATCCTCCATAAATTCCAAGAATCTTCAAAGTCATAGTATAACTAGATTGATTCGTGAAAGTCATAGTTGCATATGACGATTGCATAGCAGAACTATTTCTTCCAAAATTAAATTGGGCTTTCATTGGCAATAATACGAAAATACCAAGAAGTAACATTAATAATTTCTTCATTTTATTTCATTTTAAATTAAACACTTACCTTACTAAAGGCACTATTAAACTGAGCCATTTTTACTCTTTCAGCTCCTTTTATAGCCAATTCATAATCACATTCTTCATCTCCCATCTTACTCGTAACAACAAAGAGCTCCAAACTCATCAACAATAGAAAGAAGATCACATAAAAGATACCAGCAACAGTTCTTGTTGTCACTATAGATACCATAGCCTCTAATTCTTCCAAGAAACCAACATTGGCTTGGCATTCTTTTCTAGTATCTTCTTCAACAGTCAATTTCTTTTTGTTCAAATCATTCTCTTGTAAAACAATCTGCTTGATTTTTTCATTATTTGCTGCAATAGCTATCTGTTTTGGATTAGCTACTTGATTTGTCGTCACTGATGGATTATTCACAACCTTAATCTTTCCATTGACTACAAGACGATCCTGACTATTAGTGACAGACTTTTGAATAATCCAAGGATGAGCATTCACATCTGCCTGCAATTCTGAATTAACCTTATTCAAAGAATCTTTTTCTATCTGAAACGCCATCAGTTTACTATCTATGTTACTGACTCTCTTCTGAGTAAGATCAGCAGTCTGCAATTCTATCGTATCAGCCATTTGCTTGTCAATATCCTTTCCAAACATCGTTTGATCAAAGATAGAAGAACCTACAATTGCCATTATTATTGCTATAACCAATCTAAACGTAGCTAACTTTTTAGTAGGATGCAACGCCAATAGAATTTGGCGTTCAATCATAACAACAATCGTAACAAATACCAAAGATACCAAAATACAGCCCCAAATAGGAAGACCAATATATCTCTGAGCGAAGCAGAAGCCAGTAATGCTCCATACTATCATAAGAATAAGCAATTAGGGTGTCCAGTTCTATGTTCCAATATTAACTCACTTGTTTGAGAGTTTTGGTT
>ERZ791617.377-NODE-377-length-31089-cov-2.91239_pt1 | contig 31089 bp, 21 predicted proteins | sample MGYA00510272_ERZ791617 | MGnify/ENA primary metagenome ERZ791617 (study PRJEB30046, sample SAMN00715200) | human gut metagenome | study: EMG produced TPA metagenomics assembly of the A metagenome-wide association study of gut microbiota in type 2...
TAAAGACGGTCGCACATATCGTAGTCGGTAGATACGGTCTCCGGGTTATAGTTGATCATGATCGATTTATAACCTAGCTTACGAGCGGTCTGGGCGGCATTCACCGAACACCAGTCGAACTCAACGGACGAGCCGATACGGTAAGCTCCGGACCCCAAGATAATCACGCTCTTCTCATTCGGGTAGTAGGTGATATCGTGCGGCGTACCGTCGTAAGTCATATATAGATAGTTGGTCAATTCCGGATGTTCGGAAGCGATCGTGTTGATACGTTTCACGGTAGGGAGAATGCCCATTTTCTTACGCAAGTTGCGTACGCGGATATTCTCTTTCTCCATATTGCCTTCCGGGCTCTCTACGTAACGAGCGATCTGGAAGTCCGAGAAACCAAGGCGTTTCGCCTCTTTCAATACATCCTCCGGAAGATCCTCGATCTTGTTGTAACCTTTCAATACGTTGGCGTAATCCACGATATTCTTCAAGCCCTCCAAGAACCAGCGTGTGATCTTTGACAACTCATGGATCTTGTCTACGCTATATCCCTGTTCCAAGGCTTGTGCCACGGCGAAGATACGCAAGTCGGTAGGGTTCGCCAACTCCTCGTCCAAGTTATCGAAATGGATATCGTTGTTACCTACGAAACCATGCATTCCTTGTCCGATCATACGAAGCCCCTTCTGCATGATTTCCTCGAAGCTCTTACCGATCGACATGATCTCGCCGACGGATTTCATGCTGGAACCGATCTGGCGGCTGACACCCACGAACTTCGTCAAGTCCCAACGCGGGATCTTCACGATCATATAATCTACCTCCGGCGCTTTGTACGCGGAGTTCGGAGTACCCATCTCGCCGATCTCGTCCAATCCGTAGCCCAACGCCAACTTAGCGGCGACGAAAGCCAATGGATAACCGCTGGCCTTGGATGCCAAGGCGGAAGAACGGCTCAAGCGAGCGTTCACCTCGATCACACGGTAATCGCAAGTCTCGGAGTTGAAAGCGTATTGGATATTACATTCACCCACGATACCTAAGTGGCGGATCGTCTTGGTAGAAAGTTCTTTCAATAAATCTAATTCTTTCTCGGTCAAGGAGCAAGTCGGAGCTACTACGATACTCTCGCCGGTGTGTACGCCTAGCGGGTCTACGTTCTCCATGCTCACTACCGTGAAGCAATGGTCGTTCTTGTCGCGGATCACCTCGAACTCGATCTCTTTCCAACCCTTCAAAGATTCCTCGACCAAGATCTGGGATGAGTAAGCGAAAGCGCTTTCCGCCAAGGTGCGAAGCTCGGCCTCGTCCTTGCAGATACCACTGCCCATACCACCTAATGCGTAAGCGGAACGGATCATTACGGGGAAACCGATCTTATAAGCGGCAGCCACGGCGTCGTCCATGCTTTCTACGGCTTGGCTGATCGGGGTCTTCACTTCTATCTCGTTCAGTTTCTTAACAAATAGGTCACGGTCCTCGGTGTACATGATAGCCTCAACGGATGTACCCAATACTTTCACGCCATATTTAGCCAACGTACCGCTGGTGTAAAGTTGAGTACCGCAGTTCAAAGCGGTCTGCCCGCCAAACGCCAATAGGATTCCGTCCGGTTGTTCTTTTTTGATAACTTCCTCCACGAAGTAAGGAGTGATAGGCAAGAAATATACCTTATCGGCTACTCCCTCGGATGTTTGGATAGTCGCGATATTCGGATTTAGCAATACGGTACTGATCCCTTCTTCTTTCAGAGCCTTTAACGCTTGCGAACCAGAGTAGTCAAACTCCCCGGCCTGTCCGATCTTCAGGGCACCCGAGCCCAGAACAATCACCTTTTTGATATCACTTTTCGACATAGTAATTTGGGTTGTTTTGTTTATTATAATGATTTTAGAATATTATACCTTTATATTATATCACCGGACCGATGGACACAAAAAAAATGCGTTAGTAAAAGTAACCAACGCATCTTATATAACCAAATTATAATCCCGTAAAATAGAGAAAAGAGCCTCAACCTCCGACATATAACCGGAATAGAACTTCGGATTATCCTTATGTGTCTTGTTTGTCATCTGCTCTCTCTTCAAAATTTCGGCAAAGATAGGGCTTTTGTTTGAAAGAACAAGTTATTTTCTTAAATTTGTAGTATTGTATCAGAAAAAAGAAAGCTTATGGCACGAATAACGATTCCTTATGCGGTAGCGGATTTTGTAGAGATGCGGGAACGCGATTTCTACTATGTGGACAAGACCGATTTCATTCCGGGCTTGGAAGACTATAAGGCTCCAGTCTTCTTGCGTCCCCGTCGTTTCGGGAAAAGCCTGTTTATCTCTACCTTGGCTTGTTACTACGACCGTACCAAGGCCGACCGGTTCGAGGAACTGTTCGGCGGGACTTGGATCGGGGAGCACCCGACGGAGGAGCATAATCGTTATATGATCGTGCGCTATGATTTCTCAGCCATGGTTATGGCTGATGATATGGAGGGGCTGGAGCGTAACTTCAATCGCTTGAACTGTTCTCCGGTGGAAATTATGGTGACGCATAACCGTGACGTGTTCAAGGATTTTCAATTCTCTAGCCGTGATGATGCTTCCCAGATGCTTGAGGAGGTCTTGGGATACGTTCGCGAGCACGGCCTCCCTAAGGTTTATATATTGGTCGATGAGTACGATAATTTCACGAATCAACTGCTGACGGCCTATAAAGATCCGCTGTACGAGCAAGTGACCACGAGGGACAGTTTCTTGCGTACCTTTTTCAAAGTCATAAAGAAAGGTATCGGCGAGGGGAGTGTGCGTACTTGCTTTTGTGCGGGAGTTCTTCCCGTCACGATGGATGATTTGACCAGCGGGTATAATATAGCGGAGATCTTGACCTTGCATCCGAGGTTTCTGGATATGCTTGGTTTTACGTATGAGGAAGCGAGCGCTTATCTGGGATACGTGTTGAAGAAGTATGGCACGGGGCAGGACTCTTTTGAGGAACTTTGGCAACTGATCGTGAACAACTATGACGGCTATCGCTTCCGTCCCGGTGCGGAGCCTTTATTCAATTCCACGATCTTGACCTATTTCTTTAAGAACTTCGCCACGATGGATGGTATGATCCCGAGTGAGCTGGTGGATGAGAACCTGCGTACGGATATCGGTTGGATTCGTCGCTTGACCCTCTCGCAAGAGAACTCCAAGGAGATGCTGGATGCGTTGGTGATTGATGACGAGTTATCCTATAACGTTTCCGACCTGTCGAGCAAGTTCAACAAGAGGAAATTCTTCGACAAGAACTTCTATCCGGTCAGCCTCTTTTATCTGGGTATGACCACGCTGCGGAATAATTACCGCATGGTGCTACCCAACCTTACGATGCGCAGCATCTACATGGACTATTACAACGAGATGAATCATATAGAGGGAAACGCCCAACGCTATGTGCCTACTTACGAGCGTTTCACGGAAGAGCGCTGGTACAAAACTACTTCGAGCAATACCTCGGGCAGTTCCCGGCGCAGGTGTTCGACAAGATCAACGAGAATTTCATCCGTTGCTCCTTCTTCGAGCTTTGTTCCCGTTACCTGAGCAGCTACTATACGTTCGCCATCGAGCAGAACAATTCGGCGGGCCGTTCGGATTTCGAGATGACCGGTATCCCCGGTACGGACTATTACAAGGATGACCGGTTGGTGGAATTCAAGTATTTCAAGGCGAAGGAGGCGGAGCGCATGCTGGCGCTCAGCGATCCCCGTCCCGAGGACGTGGCGCAAGTACTCGCCTACGCCAAGGATACCAAGGAGAAGTTCCCGTACTACCATGTCCGTTCCTACATTGTATATATCTGTGCCAACAAAGGATGGAAATGCTGGGAGGTGACTCCGTGATATCAATCCAATTGCTTTATTAATAGTACTTTGTGGTGCCAATGATGTGCCATGCTATTGGCACGTTCGTAACATGGGTAGTGGCACAAGCCTCTCTTCCTTGGTTTACCAGTCGTACTCCTAGAAATAAGCGTCGAAACCTTTTGGCTCTTTTACCCCACAGCGTTTGAGCGCATTCAATACGACCTGTTGCTCGGAGGGTGAGAGCGGCCTTTCTCCCTTGCGGACACGGTAGTAAGTACGCCGGCTGAAGTGCCTCATGAGTCCCGGGATAACGGAGAGCATCTGTTTGTGCGGCAAGCTCTCCAATAGGCTTACGAATCCCGCGGCATAGCGTACTTTCTTGTTCGGACGGTAATAAGGGCAAGTTCCCTTCAATGAGGCGAGGTGTCTCGGGCTGATGATCTGCCAATAGGCCGTCTCGTCGGGCTTTATTAAGTATTCTTGTTAAAGGTGATTGTTTGTTTCGGCGTTCTGGAATAGGGGTGTTTACGCGTGCGGCCTACCTCATGAATTTACGAGGTAGGCCGCGTAAAAATAGCTATTATCAAGTACTTATTTAACCGTAACATTCCATCCGGAAAGAATACCTCCGTAGAAGTAAAAGTCTACGCAGAATGTTTTTCCTGTGTTTAGCTCTTTGACCTCGTAGTATTTCGTGGCACCTTTTTCGTTCACCAATTTATAATCGGCGATATTCGGAATAGGCACGTTGGCGAGCTCCTTGATCTTTGCGTTTATCATGTTCAAGATATCCATGTTCTCGAAAGGATTCGTTACTTTGGTACTCTTGGATAAAGCCGGATTCACCCCATTGTTCTCGGCACGAACCGCACGAACACTATCCGCATAAGCCTTGAACATCGCACGGCTTTCCGGAGTGCGTAAAGCGGATACGGTAAAGATAGAGATTCCTTCCGCCCCATGATTTAGCGCGGCGTCCATGCTGGCTTGCATATCGTCTGAAACCATTAAGCCGCAGTAAAGCGTAGTTTTCGGGTTCTTATCCCGAACATCCTCTATCATACAGTCTGAGATAAAACTAATATCTTCCGTGTAGAAGTTATGGTATACCATGGGGAAGACAATGTCCAGATTCCATTTACCCCAGTCTTGACGAACCATTTTGGACGCCATCTTGGGGGTTGGGAAAGGAGAGGCTGCCATTTTCTTTCCATAGGAGTGAACCACGTCGGCGATCATATTGGCAACCTCGGTAATCTGGTCACAACGGAATTGAAGCCATTTCTCGTCTTGCGAGGGATCTTCCTGTTCTCTTGGATCATATCCGTAAGCGGCCTTGAACTTCTCGATCATAGCCGGGTGATAGCCAAAATCCCATTGCGGATATTCTTGATCTTGCACGATACCGTATTTCGGCCAAAGGGTAGTCGGCAGGATAACGTCCACGAAACGGTGGTAATCGATAGCGATACCGTTCAAACCCTCTACCTCGCAGTAAGCCTCTATTTTCTTCTTGATAAACTCCCGTACCTCGGGTAAGGCAGGGCACATAAATTTGTAGTAATCCACGTAAGCGGTCGTATCGGCCAAGCTTTGTCCGTTACGGTTTACGCTGAACCATTCGGGATGTTCTTTTAAGATAGCGTCTCGGTCATGTTCCAGATTCATCGTCCATAACCAAGCGTAGACCTCTATCCCATGTTTCTGGGCGATGGGAATAGCGGCCCGATAATCATCCGGAGTAGGGGCGTTTAGCATGACACCGTCTATCCCCGCCTCATTCATGATCGTGCAGATGGAGTCGAAATTCATTCCGGGCTGGTAATCCAACCAAGTCCAGAACATCGGATAAGCATCTTTCGTATCATTTTTCGGGGAACTGCAAGCACCTACGCAGCAAGCTACCAGAAGCAATACTAAATAATTTATGTGTCTCATAAGTTTAATGAATTTGATTAACGATTTATCCGTTAAAGATACGTATTCCTGTTTAATGCCGTTCTTTTTTCAGCGTAAATATCGGTAAATAAAAGAAGATGCCTAGGATAGACATGATAAGGCCGCCTATCGTTCCGGCGGCGAGCGGGAACCAAAAGGCTTCTTTATCGGTGCCTAGCATGAACGGGATAAATCCGAGTATGGTCGATATAACGGTTAGGAAAATCGGCGTGATCTTGGCGTTCCATGCCTTTAGATAAGCACGGATTGGGGAAATAGCGGGTATCCGTTCCCGAATTTGGTTATATTCGTTTAAGATATAGATACTGGCGTTTACCGTGATACCGCATAATAAAACGAAGGAGGCGAATCCTCCTTGGTCGAAGTTTAGCTTGAACCAATAGAAGGTCAGGAATACCCCGATATAAGAGATCGGTATGACAAAAATGACCGCCAGCGGTTGTTTCAAGGAATTAAACAAGATACTGGTCGTAAAGAAAATAATAACGATGATCAAGAATAATAACGCATATTGTTTATTATCTTTCTGATCCCATGACCAATAGTTCTTTTCCGCTTTAGCCGTATATCCCATAGGCAGGATCTTGTTAAACTCTCTAAGTTCCCTTTTCTGTATCTTCTCGCCTTGTGAGGAAGCTCCGATATATTCATATTGCAGGCAGAGCCTGTATTGCTGGTTTACTTTCGCTATCTGTTGAGGGGTTTGGCTTTTCTCGACGATAGCGAGTTCGGACAACTTATAGGATTTATCACGGATGGTTTGAGGTACATATTGCATACTCCATATATCGAACTCCTTTGATTGGCGGGAAGAAAGTTTTAGCTTTTCCGTCTCGTTATCAACGACGATGGTACCTGCGTAGATATCTTTACCGAAAACAGGCCGGATAGACGCGAATAAATCGATAGGCAATATATCCGCTTGCGCCATACGGGATTTATTCAAGTTGAAGTAGAATTCCTGATAATCATCCTTCCACCAAGAAAACTCGGAATTGATCAATACTTCCTTGATACGGCGATACGTAAGCAATTTCTCCCGCAGTTTCTCCGCCCATTCGTATAGCTCGTCATAATTATATCCGTACATCTCGATCCGGAAAGAACCTGCGTTCTCACGGACATCATTGCTGAAACCTTGGTCCATAAGTCCCCATACGCCCCAACTGCCACCACCTAATTCCAACGCTTTGCTAATCACCCTGCTTTTCAAGGTGTAGGGGAAACCACTTCGCTCGTTCTCACGGGTGAAATAGACGTTGATACTGGCTTGACGTGCGTTATAGATACTGGTCTGGAACTGCCGTATTTCCTTATAGGTACTCAAGTAAGCCTCCATTCGGTTGATCAAGTGGTTCATTTGATCAAGGGTCGTACCGTTTGGCATGGAAGCGCTGATACTTAATACCGTTTCTTCATTCCGGGTAAAATAACTTCCCTCGTATACCTTTTGGACAAATAGCCGCAAGGTTCCTCCCAAACTCTTATCGACGATAGGTTTTATCGTTTCCTTCCAAATATCTTTCGCTGCGAATTCATTGTAGCGGGCGATCCACAAAGAGTCCCTTGCGGATAGATCCTTCTCTTCCGGCTCGATCTTCTCCGGCAATAAAAAGATCGGTAGTCCGAAAGCCAGTACTAGAATAAGGCAAGCCAGCTTTTTCCAATTGCAAAGGAAACGGATCTGCGTCCGGTAATAATGAGAGAAATAGACTGGGAAACGGTGTATGAACGACCGTATCGGACGGACCACCGGATGTTGTTTCCAATGACTCCGAGCTTTTGGGGAAGAAGAAGCGGCTTTCTTCGGGTGCAAATTCATCTTATCGATCAATGCCGGAACCAAGAATAACGCGATGAACAAAGATACGGCCAGATTAATGATCACGACAGCGGCGAAATCTTGTAAATTCAACCGTATCTTCTCATCCAAGAAGAAGATAATCACGAGGGCACCCATAGTCGTCAAAGTTGCCGCCAGAATAGACAAGAAAGCTTTCCGGTCATGATGGTGCCGGATGTGATCAGTCATCACGATCGTATTATCGATCACCAAGCTGAGAGAGATAGTGATACCCGCCAGCGAGTACAATTGCATCTCCAACCCTAATAAATAATAAAGGATAACGGCTATACACAGGTTGATACTTAAACTGATGATGATCAAGAACAGATAACGTACATTCCGGGTAATCAGCAGAACGAAGAGCAAGAGGATCAAGATGGTCAAGCCTGTACGGACGTAGATTTTATCCAATTCTTCTTGGATAAATTCGGTAGCGTCGTAACTGGTATGGATCTCGTAACCGGGAGGAAGCAAGGTGCGGATATGTTCCATTTCTTCCTTCACTTTCTTGGCTAATTGCAACTGGTTGGCAGTCTCTTCTGCACGGATAGACAGGTAAATAGAGTTTAAGCCATTGATCCGGTAGTAACTTTGCGGGGCCTCTTCTTGCCGGGTTACCTTTATCAATTGATCCAGCCGGATTAAGCTACCATCTTTGTTTGCGACGGTGATATGCGATGGTTCGAACCCATTCGTGATCTTTTCCGGCATTAACGCCAGACGAATCCATTCCTTGCCGATATCTCCTTGTCCCATATTGGCGGTTCCAAGGAACTCTTTTTTGTAATATTGGCTGATCGCCGATTGGATATCCTCTATCGTGATCCCCAGATCTCGTAGCTGGCGGCTATCGTATTCCAAGCGCCATTCCATAGGGGTTGCCCCGCTAACATCGATACGATAAATACCTTGCACGCTGCTAAGCCGGGGCTTTATCTGATCCTCGGCGAATCGCTGGATGAATATCGGGGTAGCGGAAGCGTTCAAGGTATAACTCATGAACGGGCGTGATTCCTTGTCGTCCGGACGGCTCATCTCTAAAATCGGATAACTTAATTCCTCCGGAAGGTCCGGCCACGTCTGCCTAACAATGGTTGATGCCTCGAAACGTGCGGCGTCTATATTCGTATGTTTATCTAGTTCTAAGGTAATCCTTCCCCATCCGTTTCCCGAGGTCGAGGAGATCTCTTTGATTCCTTTGATACGGGCAAGCATCGCTTCCAACCGGGAGGTTACCTCCATCTCGATAACCCTCGCTGAGTTGGAGGGCATATTATAGCTGATACTTAATTTCGGCAGCGTACGGGAGGGAGATAGCTTGATCGGCAATAAAGACACGAAAGCGATCCCCGCCAATGCGATACAAAGGAAGGTGACGATGATCGTAAAGGATGATATGTTCGGCTTAGAACCCATGCTCGTAATCAAATTCGTTGGCTAATGAGATGCCTGTCTCGAAATCATGTAAGGTGAGCTTACGTATTTTGTAATAGCTCAACCAATAATTTTGCAAGGCCGTGATATAATTACGTTGCGCTTCCTGCTGCCGGTTCAAGGAGAGCGTAAGGCTATTGATATCCGCTTTGCCGATCATGAAACGTTGCTTGGTCTCGTTATAGGCCATGATCGCGATATCCAAAGCCTCCTCGGCGCTGGCGATCAGGTTTTGCTGTACATTGAAATCCCCGACGGTCATGATAACGTCTTCCTCCAATGTGACTTCCGTCTGCCGTGCGGATATTTGCGTAACATTTAGATTGCTTTTGGCTATATTGTATTTACCCTTCCGTACTCCCCAGTCTATAAGGGGAATAGAGATAGATATCGATACCAAGTCCTGCTGCAGCGGATTCTTGTAAACTTCCTTAAACTGGGTCGCTACTTGATTGAAACCGATACTGGCATTCAAGGAAGCGTTGAATAAGGTTTCCTTTTTGGTCTTATCCACTTGTTGCTCGGCCTCTAACACCTCTTGCCGCACTTCCAGAAACTTGGGGTTATTCTCCCGGGCTAACGTCAATGCTTGATCCACCGGAATATCCATATCATGGGGGCGTGACGGCAGCCGAAGCCGTATCTCCGTATTCTTATCGAAATTCAAATACGAGGCCAGACTGAACATGGCTCGCTTCAAGGCTATATCGGCGTTTTGTAACGTATTGCGGGCATTGATCGCATCCAGTTTGAGTGTTAGTAAATCCGCTTGACTAATAGCCGCGATCTTATGCCGCTCTTGGCCGGTACGGTATAACGTATCGGTTGTCGCTACATTTTCTTTGGCCATATCATATTCTACTTGAGCCATGGCTAAAGAGAAAAAATAAGTGGTGGCTTGCTCGCTGACGGTCTCGATATTATAAAGCAACTCTTTCTTTACTTTCTCATATTTTAGAGGCTCTATCTTCTTCTCCCACCGGAAAGGATTGTATCCCAATAAATCTTGGCTGTATCCGATACGGATTGGAACGGAGGTGAACTGATTATAAGTATTCGAGCCGAAATAGCGCATATACCCCAGATCCGTGTCCACGAAGAAACTACCACCCAGCATATCGAAGTTCTGCTTGATCTTTAAGTTTCCTCCCGCATAAAAGGACTGTTGCTTACGGTATTCGTCGATGTCTTTTTCTGAATCGTATCGTTTCGTGATATCCCGGTAATATTCGGCGGGTGTGATATTCAATGTAAGACTAGGCAGTCGCTCCGCTTTGTAATTACGAAACTCCCAGTAGCCGGACAAGAATAGGTTTTTCGTACGAAAAGCCTCCAGCGAGCTATCGGCGGCCAATGAGATCGTCTTCTCAAGGGAAAGGACGAGCGATTGGGCCGATACTCCTTCGGCTAATAGCGAACAGAACGCGTATAAAACTAGGAATGTCCTCTTGTATCTTTTTTTCATAATGCATGTCTCCTATAGATAAACCAATAAACCAAAGGGATAATAAATAAACTGACTGCCGTACCGATCAGCATCGCCGAGATCATGGCAATGGAGAGTGGCTTTTGCAACTCACTTCCCATATCGAACGTGAATAGTAGCGGTACCATACCGAATATAGTTGTCAATGAGGTCATGATAATCGGGCGCAGACGGCGACGACCCGCCTCATGGATCGCTTCCATCAAGGGTACACCTTCTTTCCGAAGCTCATTGATCGCATCCAGTTTCAAGATAGAGTCGTTTATGATGATACCGCAAGTTACCACGATACCGATAGCACTCATCAGGTTTAAGGTATGCCCGCATATCCATAATACCAGTAAGGAGGCGGCTACGTCTATAGGTATTTCCAGCAGGACGATCAAGGGCTGCAAGAAGCTCTCGAATTGCGCCGCTAAGATAAAGTACATCAAGAGAATGGATATGAACAAGATGACGACCAGTTCATTCAGCATTTGTTGGTTCGAGAAGAAGCTTCCCGAGAAATCGATGTCCCAATTCGTCTTATCCTTGGATTCGCTGCGGACGAGCTCCCGAATATTTTCCATTAACTGTTCCGCGTTCTCTACTTGATAGAAGCTAAAAGGAATATATTCCCCGTTCTTTCCAGCGGTGAGTGTCTTCAAGTCTTCTCCGGGAGTAATCTTTGTTACTGCGCTAAGAGGAACATGATTCGTCTTTTGGTTTTCGTCCGGTTGCGTACGGATTAACGTATTATGTAGGATATGATCGACCGTTTGCTCGTTTCCGGCTAGCGTGATCGGTAAATACTGTTGATAAGAGCGTAAGGTAGCGACTTCATTTTCCTTGAAGGCCGTCTTAAGTACCCGGTAGACCTCTTCATAGGAGATATTATAAAGTAATAGTTTCTGATGGTCTATGGATATGTTTAATTGATTCTCGAAAGCTACGCCAACGGGAGCGAGACCGGTCTTACTCTCTAGTGTTTTCTCTAGTTTTTGCAAAGTAGGGGCATCCGGAGCTTGCTCTTTGTTACGGGCATAGAACTCGGCTACGATATCGGCCTCACCGGTTACGAACAGTTTCTCAAACACAGTCTCCGGCGGAGAGAACGATAATACGGCTGTCGGGTAATTTCGCTTTACCCAAGCGGAGATTTCTTGTTGTAAAGGAGCGATAGCATCGGTCTCTTCTGTCTTGAAATAAAGCTCTACTTCCGAGATGGATAATTCCCTGTCTCGGTTTAGCAGGAATTGTTGCTGTCCGATATAGGCCGTGTGTTGCGCACCTAACCGATCGGCCTCACCAAATAATTCGGTGACTCTCTTTCTATTCTCATCAATATGGATGTTCTCATTCCATTCAACATGTGCGATTAACTCATTCTGATCGATTTCCGGCATCCGGCTTTTGGGGATCATATAGAATAGGATCGCGCAAAGGGGGATGGTGACAGCTACAAATAGTAGGCTAGTGGTCTTATGCCTGAATATGAAATCAACCCCTCCGTCATAGAACCGGTCCAGCGTATGCTCCTTGATCAAATTGTTTATTTTCAGGTTGAAAAAGGAATGCTTGATCTCCGGTATGCTGTAAACTAATTTGTAAAGTACAGGCAGTAACATGATTCCGGTGAAATAAGAGACCATTAAACCAACCGTAACGGCAAACGCCTGATCGAAGAAAATCGCTCCCGCTATACCACTCATAAATACCAGCGGAACGAATACAGCGATCGTGGTAAATGTGGAACTAAGCATGGGGGTGATTACTTCTGTGGTCCCTTTTATACACGCTTCTTCCAGATTATCTCCTTTTGCCCGGTATTGCGCTATATTCTCCGTCACGATGATGGAGCTGTCTATCATCATACCCAATGCCAGAATTAATCCGGATAGGGAGATGATATTTAAGGACATATTGAAAAGGTAGAAGAACAAGAAACTAATGATGATACTGACTACCATACTTAGTCCGATTACCGCCGGGCTTTTTACGTCCCCGAGGAAAAGGATCGCCACGATGCAGATAAATAAGAAACCTAACGATAGGTTCTGCTTGAGGTTGGAGATCGTATAATCCAATAACTCGGTCTGGTTTCTTGTGATCGTAAATTCAATATCCGGGTAAATAGACTTGAAATAATCGGTAACCTCGGCAAGCGCCTCTTTCATATTGTCCATATTCTCATCCGCTTGCTTGATAACGGCTAACGTGACGGCCCTTTCCCCGTTGGCTAGCGATAAGCCGGTTTCTTTTTCCGGTACGACAGCTACCTTAGCCAGATCTTTTATCTGGAAAATCCGGTCATTCTTACGGATATAGATATTTTGTACGTCTTCCGGTGTACGTAATAAGGTAGAAAATTTAATATTGTACTCATAATAACCATCCCGTACGGTCATGCTTCCCGGCTCTATATTATTGGCAGACAAGGCTGATTCCAAATCATTTAACGTAATATCAGCCATATCCAAGAGTTTCATATCCGGTACGATCTGTAATTGCCGTCCTAATATGCCCGTGATATCCACCATCGCGACTTCCGGCAACTGTTCGATCCTTCGTTTGATTACTGTTTCCGCGAATTGGCAAAGATCGAGGAAAGCGGCATCATTTTCAATTGTCTTGAGTGTGAGGTTGAGGCAAAACACCGGAATGTCCGTAGCGCTCGCCTTGACTACCCGTGGACGTTCTACCTCACGGGGCAGGTAATTCATGGCGGCGTCTATTTTCTCATTGACCTCTATAAAGGCAAGATCCGTGTTCGTGCCAAAGTCGAAGCTAAGGCGGATAATACCCGCTCCATCACGAGTCTCGCTATGGATATCCCGTAATCCTGCCACTTGCATCAATTGCAAACGGACCGGCTTCACGACGGTGTTTTCCAATTCCCGTGCGGATGTATTTTGTCCGGATATCTGAACGGTAATCTCAGGTATGGCGATATCAGGTAATAAGGAGACCGGTATGGTGAAATAAGTCACCAACCCCACGATAAAGCAGGCCGTAAAAGCCATCAATACCGCTATCGGACGTTGTAGCAGGAAGCGAATCATACGCAACTAATTTTCAATTCTCAATTCTCAATTTTCAATTACCTTGACCGGTGACTCATGCGCCAGATTAATATTGCCGCTTGTAATCACGACATCCGCTTCTTTCAATCCTTCCAAAAGGGTATAACTATCCGCGTTTTCCAGTCCGGTGCGCACGTAGTTCCAATAAGCGTGCCCATCAACTAAAGTAAATACGACTTGTTTTCCGGAACGTAATACCACAGCCGTTTTAGGTACGACCAATTGCTTCCCAAGCGAGCGTTGTACGCTAACCCGTACATTCATGCCTTCGAATAATTTACCTTTGTCGTTTACCGCCGCTTTCACTTGTACCATCCCGTTCTCATCCACTAGCGGGTTGATCTCGGATATACGTCCTTCAGTCTTTAAGCTGGTGGTGGCGAAAGGGGTAACTTCCACTTTATCTCCGTTTTGGATAAGCGGCAACTCACTTTCCAATACGGTGAAAGAGGCTTCCAGACTATGAGGATCGATAACGGTACAGAATGCGTCCGTCGTAGACGCCACGTTCTCTTGTTTAGCGAAAAGGTTTGCGATAATACCGTCGAAAGGCGCGATTAGCGTCGCATTCTGTTCCTCATATTGGGCAAGTTGATATTGGGCGAGCGCCAGATCATATCCACTTTTTACCCGTGCTAGGTTGAGCGTTGCGGGCGGGACTTTCGCTGAGTCTTCCAGCATATATCCTTGACCGATCAATACGTCTTTTAATTCAAGCCTCGCTTTCTCTAGGGCATCTTTGGCTTGCGCTGTTTTGTTCGTGAGCCGGAAAGTAGCGAGTTCCGCTATTTTCTGTCCTTTGTTTACCCGGTCTCCGTTCTTCACGTAGATACGGGCGATGGGTTCCGCCGACTCAAACCGTAAGTCCACCAACTTGCGAGCGGACAGTTTACCATTGCTTATCAACTCATGATTAAATTCCGTTTGCTTCAATGTCATGATCGTGACTTCGTTCGCCTCATCCGGCAATACGGTCTCTACGGAATCCTGTGTGGCATCTGTATCTTTCTTTTCTCCGCCGCATGCGCTTAAACAGAATAAAAGCGTAAAGGTCAACAATTTATAGTATTTCATACTCGTATGATTGATCGGTTTGTACAATTTGTCATTCGCAAATATAAGTATTTATTGTTACGATGTAGTCGTAATTGCTATAAAAATAAGGATATTGTATTCATATTGATGTGTTGTTTAACATACTTCGTGCTTTCTCTTTCATTTCTTTAATAGCGGAACTTTCCACTTTGGGTTTCTTAGTTAATACGGAATCAATCGCCATTTTCAATTTTGCAGGTTGAAAATAAGATGGTTCCGTATAAAGATTCATTAACAGATAATACGGATAGATACGTTCCGGTAAAATATCAATGGCATGTAACAGGTGCTTTTCCGCTTGTCGGTATTCACCTAAACACTGCTCATTTTTAGCCATTACGTAATAAAGCATGGGATCGGAGCTTAATAAGACAGCTCTCTCCAGATATTCATTCGCTTTCTCATATTGTCCGGTTTTGCTAAGAGATTGAGCGGCCTCGAAAAGGAATTCCGGTTTATGCTTCAATAATGGATACAAAGGTTCATATACCTCCAAGGCCGCTTCGTAAGCTTTATTATTGTAAAACATTTGCGCCTTATTCCATTGTTGATAAGCCTTATAATGATCTTTTTGCATCCAGAACAAACCAATTCCAAGGATAGCGATTCCCATAAAAAATATCTGTTTGCCCCATCTATGGCCATTTGATTCGGCTTGGTTCTCACGGATCTCATCCTTGTCCGGTGTTACGCTCATCACCCCTAGGAATATCAATACTACCCAAAACTCCGGCAATTGTAATGGATAAGAAGAGAAGGCGAATATAGCCAGAGACATCAATCCCCCGCAACAAGCATACCTTTTGTTCTTTATTCCTTTATAAAATAGAAGCCCCAGCCAGCCTATAAATAGGGCTAATCCTACTAACCCCTGTTCTAATCCAATCTGCAAGTATTCATTAAATGCGTACTCCGGGCATCCGGCAACCAACTTTTCCTGTTCAGTCGCTTTTCCCGAAGCCATGTATTCCGCTTGTGTTTCAGCGTAAGCGGCAGGGAACCCACCTAGGCTGGTACCTGTAATCGGTTGTTTTTGTATCGCTTTCGTCGTGATCTTCCACATCAGAAACCTTCCGTCTGCCGAATCTTTCTTTAATGTATAGAGTGATGCGCTCCCGCCAAGAAGCAATATGCCGCCTAGGATACCGCCTATGATATACCACCTTTTGTGTTGTCTCAGTCTGGTCGCTGCCTGTTTCCTGTCAAGGCGGTACAGGGCATATACCCAGGCGCAAACGACCACCGCTATCCATGCCGATCGGCTCATTCCCGCAGGAAGTACAACGATCGCTGTGCCTATACATCCCATGGACAGGTAATAGGGCATATTTCGTTTGGACTGTTCCAGCAAGATGCCAAGAGCCACCGGTAATGTGATCGCCAAATATCCGGAATAAGGCCCCGGATTGAAAAAAGAGCCGGTCAGCCGAAACAGGGAATGGTTCGAATAGGCCCATCCCTGTAATTGACGGAAGCCCCAGATGGCTTCTATAAGGCCTGTCGCGATAAAGAACATTGAAAAATATCCTATGAGCACCGGATATTCATGGAACACCTGCCGAAGCAGATACCACAAGACAACCATTTGTCCGATAAACAGGAGCTTTTCCGGCTCCGGGTGTATGGAGTAGGGATAAGAGAGGAGGATAAGCCCCAAGAGGGAAAGGGGGAGGATATCCACGTAAGTCCATGGGCACAGCCCCTTGCTTGGATTCAACCACAAACCTTGTAGGGACACGGCGGATAAGAACAGGGCGATTAGTTGAATCCAAAAGGTTTTCTCTGTCACCAAGTGTGTGGATAGCATTCCCAATCCTGCGAAAGGGGCGCTTAGCAAAAGTGTCCCGAGTAGGGTATATACGCCGAGTTTCAACAGCTCTTTCATGGTTAATATCTTTTTACCGTATCGTTTTCCACCAAAAAGATACGATCTTCCGCAGCCTTTTCCGGTCGCGAGATCATCGCTTTCAACAGGCTCCCTTTAGGTATCTTGCGAATGAGGATGCCACCGGGTATCGTGTCTGTCGGGAAATATCCGTTTTTAAAACACTGCTGTTCCTGTTCCCAATAAGCGAGTGTATACGGCACTTGCTGTTGATACGGGTTGTCCGAGGCGATAAAGATGGAATCGGTTCGGGCCGGATCGGGCTTAATTTTCGTGATGATCCCCGTATTGCTCACATGGAAAGGGGATGTGATGAAGCGTAGTGAGCCATAAGCCTCTTTGTCATATTCGGCGATGATAAACACATCATCGCCTACGATCTTCGGGAAGGTACAGCGGTTGCCGATCCGTTCGCTCATGGCGAAAGGCCTCCAGTTACCATGATTATAGGTACAGAGGTAAATAGGTGCTCTTTTTGATCTCACCGGGAGGTCGCAAGTCGTATGGATATCTGCGACAGGTGGTAGGTATTGCTCCGTGACAGCGGTCAATAACGGATTTTTTAAGAACGTACGGTATTCATCGGTCGACTCGGTCGTTACCGGATGTAAGGGGGCGAATCCGTATCTGTAAACCTTGGCCGGGGTCAAGAACGGCTTGGTTAGGTTGTAGATCAAGGAATCCGGGCCTTCGTACTCCGGAGCGAAAGGTAGGAATCGCCCATCCTCGTTTAAGAATGCGCACCAATAATGTTCCCCGTTCCTACGAGTCCAGATCGTATGTTCTGCTACAGTGGGAATACCGGCCGCACGCATCAGCTGGATACCATACAAGACTACCCCATCACAACGTCCAACCCCTGTCCGGTGGATCTCCTCTGCGGTTGGATAGTGGATGGGTATCTCCGTTTGATAGGTGACTCGGGTTCGTAGTATCTTTTGTAACCTCACGGCCGCATCGTACGTGTTATCAATATGCGAACTATCCAGCAAAGGGAGGTACGTCCGCATCAGCTCCTCACGTAAACCGGAGGGCGGTTCGTATAACCCCCGGTAGGGAAGTATATACCTGCAAAAATTCTCGAAACTTACCGATTTATTCCAGGGCTTGGGCCACGCCTGAAACGCCAGCTCGATATTACGGATTAGATAGTCCGAGGATAGGGTGGTGATGTCTGATACCCTCTCTCGCTTCTCATATCCGAAATGATAGACCATATTGCGTATCAAAAAGCGGGCGGCCTCTCTTTTTAACGAATCCCCTTCATAGTATTTGATGACATATTCCAACTCTTTCCTGTTATCGCCGGCTTGCGACAACGCATATTCCAACATACTTTCTTCTTGGCTTTTTGAGAAACCGCAAGAGTGCAGACAGATCCAAGCGCATACATATAAAATAAGCTTATTCATAATTCTTCAATTGTTTCGAATATTTTTCCAAAAACGTCCCTTTCTGTATTCCCCCGTGTAAGGGTCAACGGATTTCCACACTTTCCAAGCTACCCCTACGATAAATTCCTCCGGTATAAGTCCGAGATAACGGGAATCTCTAGAGTTTTCTGTCTTATCTCCGGCCACGAAGTAATAGTTGCTTTGGAACTGGTATTGTCTTACCTGTTTGTCTCCTATATAAACTTTACTATCTTTCCACGATAGGGAATCTTTTGATTCCCACTCGATCATTTGTTTGTATAGCTTATAATTTGTTTGATTCACGGTAATTCTATCCCCTTTTCGGGGGATATACAAAGGACCGAAATCATGAACATTCCAATTGAATGTAGAATCAAAAGGGAAACAACGGTAGACACCGTCCGGCATCCGATCCGCTTTTTGTCTGGATAAGTTCGCTTGACTTTCCACATTCCCCAAAGGCTCTTTTGTATGGTTGTTTCGGTAGAATCCCTGTTCGATCCGGATGGAGTCTCCCGGTAACCCGAGGCAGCGTTTGATATAATATTGCATGATGTGCATTTCGATCCGCTCCCATGAATAGGGATGCGGGTAGTTGAATACGAGAATATCATTCCGTTTGATTTGCCCGACTCCGGGTACTCTGTATATATCTACCCGCTTCCCTTTCATAGATGCGAAAATATTGAATAACCTAGGTCCGGCTATCCATTTGTTTACTAATACTTGATCTCCGGTTTGGAGTTGAGGCTCCATGGAATCGGAAGGGATTTTGAACGTGCTGAAACAGAAGATGAGGAGGAATGCGTATATGCAACCAATACCAAATACCCCATAAAATATAAGTGTCAGATATCGTAACATCTGATTTATATTTGTTTTGTATATACGTTTTTCTATTCCCATTCTTTTATGTTTATGCCTCATTTCCTAAATCCAAATTCTTTGGATATCAGTCATCAATAGTCGAACACTACGATATGATATTCCGGATCATCACTGATACCATAGATCTTCCGTTTTTGATTGTCTACAGCGATGGAGGAGACTCCTTGGTCTAATGTGTAATGGCATTCAAGGCTACCGTCCCATCCGATTACAAATAATTCTTTGCATAATATATTGTAATTAGGCTCTGTCACCATTTTTCCATTATAAAGAACAAATAAACTATTCCCCACGTTTACAGGACTATAAAAAGCGTCTCTATAAGTTTGCGGGCTCGCTTTACTTCCGATAATGTCTCCATCCCTAAATTCTTTGAAAACAGATGCGAAATGATCCGGTCCCCGTAATTGTTTTTCCAAGGTCCCGTTCACGTTATAGATGCAAATTAAATCAGTGAAGTAGTGAGTGATTGCAACCTTCTCTTTTCGGTTGGTGGTTAGGTCTGCCCGAAACGCATTGATTAATTCGGCAGGAGTATACTCCTGCTCAGTTTTAGGATAAGTACCGAAATCCATCGTTTTCTTACCTGTTTGATCAAAAAGGAATCCAGGACTCGTCTCTTGATAGGATACGCCTAAGAACCCGTTGCCCAAGCTTCGAATATTGCTCCATAGCGGTTTTGTATCTAGGGAGATACGGCTGGCGTATTCCGGTTCTTTTCCACTGGTAAATTCCGGGATAGAGTAAGTGAAAATCGTAGAGGTCATCATATCAAAAATGACTACGGAATCGTTCCGATTGACGAAACATGGTGTCATCATCTCTTTAGGCCCTTGTCCTACAGGAATACATTCTCCTTCCTTATGTGCCGTATTGAGGTTGAAGATGTGGAATTGTTTTTCCGCCCCTTGATTGCAAGTAACTAGGAAGGAGTCGAATAATTGGATTTGTGAAGGTCGTAAAATAAGACTGTCAAATTCAATAGTTTTTCCGGATAGTGATTTTCGGACTTTGAAATCACTTCTCTGGAAGGTTATGTTTTTGTCATCTTGTTTTTGATCATCGGTACAAGCGATGAATACTAATAGGATGAGTGAAAGATGTAAGATAATGTATTTCTTCATGATACTGATTTTTTAAGGAGGGCATGCCAAATTAAGGGATTGAACACATTTTCTTCTTGCTCAAGATACCTAGAGTCTATGAAATACAAATTAAAAAATCAATGAGAAAACATCTGCATTCCATTGATTTACCGACTGTATTCCATTGTGATTTTTTTCGTTTTGGCACACCCTCCTTTGATTAAATTTTAGTTCCAACGTCCCGGTATGTAAGTGGATGTCCCATCGGAATATTTGATAATACATCCTCCCCCAGAGTAACTGCAATATCCGCTTCCACCTTCCCCACTAGCCAATGCCTCCACATTGTCAAGCGCTAAATCAGAGAGTTTAATCTCGTTTTCACTCTGGTTGATGTTCCATGCCGCAGCTACTGCTACGACTGCCATTACGGCTATTCCTAAAATCTTTTTTCTCATGATATTTCTTTTTTATAGTTTATGTTTTTGAGAATTTAATCTCTTGCTTACTATTCTTCTGCAAGATAAGGATATTCTCGAATTCCTCTTTCAATTTAATTTACTACTTTTGTGTCACCTCCTTTCTGCTTCATGAGTAAAAGTGGGGTGGGAGGCTTGCTTGTGATCGTTCCAATATATCCGGCAAGCTCTCCCTTCTCTTTTATTTATTGAGCCATCCCCCGAATGTTTAATTTTATCAGTTGATTCGTATTGCATTTCACGGAAATCGTCTCGTCAAAGACTCCTTTGTCTTTCGGTGTCATGATGACTCTTACTTGAAGGATCTCTCCCGGCTTGGCGGGATGTTTGTCGAAAGATGGGTGGGCACAGCCGCAGGTTGTAGCCGCGTCTAGTATGACTAACGGGTTGTTTCCTGTGTTTGTTAATCGGAAAACAGCTTCTTTGCTTTCTCCCATTTGGATAGTTCCTAGCTGTATGGATGCCTCTTCCACTTTCACGGTGGTCTGTATTTGTGAAGCGGGTTGTTTTCCGGTGATCTCTTTTAGGTATAGCTCCCGGATATTCGGGTTGTGGATAGGATTTCCTATCACTACGACCTTATTGTCCTTATCCAATAGAAAGGTTTGAAATCTCCCGTCGGCCGGGAAATGATTCAGTTCGTTCAGTCTGTCTGATTGATCCATGCAGATAGGTTTGTCGAAATTGTCTTTTTTCAATAGATACCGTATTTCTTTCTTGTCATCGGACTGGAAGAAAAAGAGGAAGGGAACCGTTCCTTGGGTAATGGAGTCGGTGTATTGAATCAGTTCTTTCCATCGGTGCAGTTGGAGTTTGCAACTGGTACATCCTATGGAATCCACGAAAACCAGCACCTTGTGGGGGGATTTTGGCAGGGTGAAGTCTACCGTATCGGTTGCAAACCGTGCAAAGACCATGTCTTTCGGAAATCGTATCTCTTTTCCTTGCCATTCGGATACTAAATGCTTGATCTCGTCTTTTTTCTTGTCTTGGCAAGCTAGAAGGAATAATAATAGTATGATTAGATTTAAGTATTTCATGATATTTTGTCGTTATATTTTAAATGAAAGAATCGGATCGTTGCTGTTTACATCCGTGGCAAGGATCGTCCCCGTATCCTCATCTACGTCGATACCATAAATGGCATGGTCGAGCACGTACTTCCGGACGGGGTTTCCTTTGAGGTCGAATACATAGATGTATCGCCCGCCATCCTCGATATCTTCCCCTCGTTGGTATGCCTGCCCGATATCTTTGAAACTACGGCCATGAAATACGGTATAAATGAAATGGTCTGTGATATGAACATCACTGAATCCCATGATACCCGTTGGAATTCCCTCCGATTGTGAGATTGCGAATTGAGGTTCTCCATTAGGTCCGTATCGTACGGTTTGTGTAGTATCTGTGAAGTTGTATATTTCTAATGCCTCTCCTAGTTGGGTTGCCATGACCAAGATGCCTTTTTGGGGATTATAGTCGAAGAAGCTTCGCCACGCTTGCGCCAATGCAGGGCGTGCGATGTCTTCATAATTATTTTCGGTCGGGATCTGATTAGCGGAGTGAATCCATTTCCCTTCTCGGTCTGTCCACTTTTGTCTATATTCACCGAGGTAGTCAGATACCAAAAAGCCCGATTCCATCGGGTAAAAGTCCAATGCCCTAACCAGCCGCTTGTCCATATCGATCGTTTCTACGGGGATGATGTTGTTCATATTTTGTTCAATCTTCCACCGGGTTGTTCGCATTTTGTTCGCATCGAGCGTCCAGATAGAATCCTTGGAGATAAACCGGAAGCAATCTGCCGATACCATTTCTTCGGGTCCCTCGCCTCGTTTGCCAAACGATGTCATATATTCCCATTCGGGGTAAGAGAAGGCATGGAAGAAATAATCTACGTTGTGCAAGTCCATGATAATAGCGATACCATCCTTGACCGCTACCCGGAAAGGATAGCGGAACAAGGCGGTATCTAGGTGGATAACCTGCGCATTTAATGCCTTTTCATCGGGAAAATCCTCGTAGCGGGGGAAGTGCCGTGAGGATTCCGAACAGGATACCAGACTACCTATTAATAGAACTATGTACACGTAGTAGTTCATGTGTTGTTTTAACGGTTGTATATATATTTGTAATATCCTCCATTACATGATAGAGAGCCAGCCATATAACAATCTTTGGATCCACTTTCACCGGAAGCTAGCGCTTCAATATTAGAGAAAGTAAGATCTGAGAAATTTTGTTTTCCTTCTTTCAAAAGAAAATACGAAGCACACAAGGCGCAAATGAAAATGATAGCGAAAGCTTTCTTGAAAGTAATTTGTTTCATGTCGTTTCTAATTTTTGTTATAAACGTACGGCTTGGTCTTTGGATAGCCAATCTTTTTAGGTGACTTTTAGCTGACAGTTGAAAAATAAGCCTTTTGTCTACCTATAGTCATCTTTCATCTTGCGAGTTGAATGAATTTATTCGTAGAAAGGGATGGAAAACGTATCTTTGCAGTTTCAACGAGGAATAATTATGGAGAAGCAAAATTGGAAATTTTATTGGAAGTGGAGTGTATTTGTTCTGATGACGATGATTTGCTTGTTGTCTTTTTATAAATCATACCAAAATGTAAAGTATGAATTACAAGAAGAGTCTCAAACGTTATTTCAGCGGGCAGTTCAAGATGATACAAATAGGCGGATAAAAGATTTAGGGGATGCTTTTTGTTTTTCCTATTCAGGCGCTAATCGATTGGAACGAGATAGCATTACAATCAAGACTGCCGATGCGATTATACATATGAGGAATAATAAGGAGGTGGCACGGAGGATGTCTTCACAGGAGAAGTCTGATTTTTGTCTCCAACATTGTTTGTCTATGGAGAATCCGATTCAAGTAACCTTGCTGGATAGCGCTTTTCGTGCATCTTTGTATGAACATGCGATTCCGGCTCAGACCGTAACTTGTTATACCTTTATAGACAAGACGGAATGTAGCTCTTCGGATACTTCTTTTTATCAATCTTTTATACCATTAAAAGAAATTGTTTTTGGAGCGAATCGGACGATCGTTTTACAAGCGTTTGTTCAATTTCCTTTCCTTTATATAGTAGGTGAAGTGTTTTTGCGAAATATATTTTGGATTCTGGCAATGGTTATTCTCTGGGTTATTGCGATTGTCTTGACATGGAAAAGACCAAGGATAAATATCTTACCGCTACAAGAAGCACCTAAAGAGATGATACAAATAACAGAAGATATCTTGTTCGATGAAACACATGGCGTATTGCATTATCATAGGCATCGTATCGAATTGGCAAATCAACGGCTGAAACTGTTTTGTATTTTATTAGAACATAAAGGATATTTCATTGAGTCCGATCGGCTGAAAGAAGAAATCTGGCCTGATGGAAGTGTGTCCAAAGACGCTCTTACCGCTACGGCTAAAAGGCTTAAAGAGGATTTGTCTCCTATTCCGGGTTTGGTGATAGAGAGTGCTCGGGGTAAAGGATATTCGCTAAAGATCGTTTCGGGAGAGTAAATTCTCTATCTCAACGTTCATTTGATGGTTTATTTGTGTGATGAGCTTGCTATCGGCAGTAGTACTGACTTGGCTAAGTAATATATACTGACTTGCCCAACACAGTATATATTACTTAGCTAAGTCTGTATTGGTCTTAGGATTGCCAATCTTTTGGGCTGACTTTTAGCTGATAGTCCCAAAATAAGAGGCTTGCCAGTCTAAGGTCACCTATTTATATCGTGAGTTGAATGAATTTGTGCAAACAATGTTAATTATTTTGTCCGGCTTAACCTCGTTCATGAATAAGATAGAACATGGTCAACCTCTTTTATTACTAAGTCGCAAACCGGTCAACCTGCTTTATAAATAAGATGCGAAGTAGTCAATTAAAAACGTTTACATACAGGGGTATTGTTGTTTCTCGTAGGGAAAACAATGGTTTCTCCTGTAGGAAACTTTAGTTTCTTCCTAGGGAAACAAAAGTTTTACAGTTATAAAACAAAAGTTTCATAAGCGGAAAACTTTTGTTTTTGCTTAGAAAAACTGTAAACTATTATACGTTAATGCTTTATAGGTATCAAGAAGACTGCTGAAGTGATGAAATACGGCGAGTGTAAGAAGATCGTTCTGTTTTGTGGTGAAAAAGCGTAAGTGATTGTAGATAGGATCGGATTATTGTAGATGTTTTTTTATCTGCAATCATGGGTTAAACATCATATAACCAGAGGTCTATATGCGAAGTTGTAGATGTTGTAGATGTTTTTGATTATTTATAGGAAAGGATAGGGTGGTAAATTAATAGTGAGTGGGACGAGAGCGTTTTTAAGCAGATAGCCTTAGGGCAATTTATATAAAGGTATTTGCACGATACGATGTGCAATTTTTATACAAAATTGCACATCGTATCGTGCAATTTTGTATATTTGTCCTTTAAACATGAATCGATATGGAGACCTTATTTCGTTCCTTTAGAACTCAATTAGAGCATACTTCGACAGAAGTCGTGCGCTTTCTTCACGATCAGATCGCATGGGATAGCCGATTGGTTGCGATTTTAGGTGCTCGTGGTGTTGGGAAGACTACCCTATTGTTGCAGCATATCAAATTGTATGATCGTGAGGATGAGTCTTTGTATGTTACGGCAGATGATTTCTATTTTACCAAGTATCGGTTATTCGACATGGCTTATCAATTTTATAATCTGGGTGGGAAAAAACTTTATATTGACGAGATTCATAAATACAAGGATTGGTCTAGGGAGGTGAAGAATATATACGATCAAATTCCTGGTCTTCAAGTTATCTATATAGGTTCGTCTATTCTTGATCTGGAGAAAGGTGGTGCGGATTTAAGTCGCAGGAAGGTAGAGTATAGATTACCCGGACTTTCTTTTCGGGAATATTTGAATATATCGCAGGGGTGGCAGCTTCCATCGTATTCGTTGGAAGAGATTCTTGCTGGGAAGGTTGAGTTCCCTTATAAGGAAGCTCGTCCACTCAAATTATTTAACGATTATTTATCGACAGGTTATTATCCATTTTTTCAAGATACGGAATATCTCTTGCGTCTGCGTAGCGTGATTAACCAAATGGTGGAATCTGATATTCCGATTTTTGCGGATATGACGGTGGCTTCTGCCGTAAAGTTGAAGAAATTATTATATGTATTAGCTCAAAGTGTCCCTTTCAAACCAAATTATACGAAGTTGGCGAGAGATTTGGATATCAGCCGGAATGTGTTGCCCGACTACATGAGTTATTTGGAGAAGGCAGGTCTGGTTAATTTACTGCGAGAAAAAGCGCAGGGCTTGAAATTATTGGAGAAAGTAGAGAAGATCTATCTGAATAATACGAATCTGGCTTATGCGTTGTCGGAGCAGGTACCGGATATCGGTTCCGTGCGTGAGACGGTTTTTCTATCTTGGATGCGAGTCGTATGCTTCGTTACTTCTTCTGCGATTTCAGACTTTGAGATAGATGGCCGAACCTTTGAGATTGGGGGAAAGAATAAGACGCGGCAACAGATCAAGCAAGCGGCGGATGGGTATGTGGTGAAAGATGACATAGAGTATGCTTTCCGCAATATGATTCCTTTATGGATGTTTGGCTTTATCTATTGAATATCTATTAGGAAATCCACTGGAATAAGGCTTGTCTGTGCTTGCTGTAATATGCTGATATACAGTATTTGTTTATCTCCGGCCGTATCGAGAAACTAGATCGAAACGAATAAAACTTAATATATCGTCGTTGAAATCGGGGTTCATGAAATGGCTGTTACATATGTAAAGGCCATCGGGTAAAACTAATAATTGTCTTGAATTGTACGTGTAATTAGGGAAAAGAGTCTCTCCTAGCTTGTTTAACTCTTTGTCAAGGATTATGATTGAAAAGGTCTTTCGTCCATATTCTATAAGTTCCATAGCTTTAACCCCTTTCTCGATCGTAGTGGATGGATAAGCGATCCGATAAAAAACCTCTCGGTAAGGATCGTATATCAAGTCTCCATACATCGCGTTTTGACAGAAATCGATCGCTTGGGCGGTTAGCTCGTCTGGCAATTGCACTTGGTCGATATACTCGCTTTTCACGGATACCTTGCGGATGGAGTCGTGTGCGATATTCGCCACATAGACAGATTCATCGTAAATGAAAGAATATACAAATCGCTGCCCATCAAAAGAACGGCTATAGCTACCCTCTAGCCCGTATCGTTTCAATTTGACCGAAGAGCCGGGATAGTCCGGATAAACAAAAGGTAATGCTCTGATCTCCTTCGTGTCGAGATTGATAGTAGCGGAGACATAATCTTTCTCTATCAAACGGTTGGGATCTGAATAGATATATAGATCCCTCCCTATCAGGGTGGCGGTTCTGAAACTTAGGAAACTACTGTTGTAAAGTCTTGTGCCATCATTTGCTTCCTCATAATTTATTTTTTCTAGTATTTGGCAATCCTTATTGATGCGTATGATCTCTGGTTCAAATAAGCTGGTGAGATATAGGCTGTCCCAATCCTGTATATAGCATCCTAATACACGGCCTACTCCATTTGAACCCTCGATCTCCGGTTCTATCTTGAACGCTAGTTCTTGACTATCCTTATCATAAAAATAGAATTTATTGCTACGGGACTGCATGGAGTAAGATTGTAACACAATATATTCCTTTCCCTTTTTGTCACGATAGTACGATAAGAAAGGGGTTACGTTTTTTGTCTTATCATCCAAGCTGAAAGCCAAGGTCTGATCGGATCTTACTAATTGATAAGACCTACTTTTCTCTGCTTGCTCACAAGAAGAGAGGATAAAGAGCAAGAGTGATAGGAATCGGAAAAATGGTTGTAGTTTCATTCGTTTATTGTATTTAAAATGAATGCATATATTTTATTCTAAATTTAAATAAGCAAACTGAATCTCATCCTCCATGCTCATAATGATCCGCTCGTTTCCTTTGTCATAGCGAAGATTGATGATGTTATATCCTATATCTAAAGTATAGAGATAATTCGCGTTTAGGTCAAAGACACGAATTTGAGTGCAAGGAGTCGGGAGGAGGTTCCCGCTTTTATCTTTGAGGAAGTTATCTTGTCCGGAATAACAAGCGAATATCTTATCACCACAAAATACGATGGAGCGATAATATTCTATCTTGTTAGTTTTCCGGTTGTCCCATCTAGGGCCATATAAGTTATATTTTAGATTACCATCTAAATCGCATATCGTGATCAAATCGTGGTAATTGTAAGCTTCCACATATATATTATGCTCCATGGAAGCATCGCATACTATACGCTTTTTCTCTATTTCCGGGTGTTCGTATTTCATGATTTGGATATCTCCGGTTACCATATTCCATTTACCGATGCTGGGCTTGAAATCATTAGTCCCTATAGGCTGTATGATCCTGCCTATGCATAATGTATCATTTATATATTGATAATCGCTTGGGAATCTTTCGATGTCGATATTCATTTTTACGTAAGGTATGTAAGTGGGATCAGCTAGAACGCTATCCAAATCGAAACTAAAGATTTTCTGTTTGCCATGATCCGTTACATAGAATTTCCGGCGGACTTCATCAATACCTATGTCTCCCATATTTGCGATTTCGGAGGGACCTTCTCCTTTCTGTCCTGTACTGGCTAAGAATTTAAAGGTGTTCTTGTCAAAGATATAGATGAGGTTGTCATAAGCCTTATAATCCTGTATGATTAAATAATTATCCATCAAGTAAATTCGGGGATATCGATTGATCATAATCTCTCCGGTACTTATTTCTTTTACGTTATGCTTTACATCGACAATGTTGTCCATGCTACTTATATGTTTCTCTGTTGTGGAATTTTGTGTACAGCTTAAACATATAATGAAAAAGGATAGGTATAATAATGTTCTCATGATCTGCTATCTTTAGGTTGTTTATTGATTGAATATCCAATTAGGGTCTTGCCACGATCATTACATAATCCCTCTCGAACACTTTAGGATCGTCTAAGAATTTGATCAGGTCTTTTTGGCGGGAGGAGCCTGTGCGTTTAACGGTCTCACGCATTTCGGTGACGGTACGAATCATATAAACACAGTCATCGGTTTGTCCGTCTGGCCAGAACGGAAGTCCATCATCTATATCATTGATAAATCCTCCGGAGCTTTTGGGTAAGGCGTATGTTTTCTTCTCTTTCTTGAGATAGACTACTCGATGAGTGATAACCGGTTTGTAATCGTCCAGCCATCCCAGCCAATTATAGATGGCGGGAGAACCTTTTTGAAAGACTCCCATAAATAGCCCGTTCGGATTCTCCAAGAAAGAACGAAGACCGGTCGGTTTATCTTGATTGTCTTTATGAAGCGCATATAAAGGGGTGATCGAGTGGGAACTTGAAAGCTGGTATACCGTATCTCGATAAGGAATCAAGAAATTCATTCGGTCTTGATCCGTATTCCAATAAAAGGTTTGAAACCGGGTGATCGTATCCGGAGAGACGTTAATATCCTTGGTATCCGCAAGGATGAATTTGCAAAGCGTATCTCCTCGAAGGTTGAATGTCGTTATTCCTTTCGGGATTTTAGAGCCTTCCGCATAATCACAAAGCATATATCCCGAGGAGGAGAAGCCTACTATTTGACTGGCATCCGCATTTATCGAATATTTGGTAGGCAGGTTTTCGGGGAATATATAATTCTGAATGGTCAGCATCGTATCTAATGTGGGTAATTCCCCGATACATGGCCTTATATCGTTGAATGTGGTCGAATCTTTTTTATTGTCTTGGTCGAGGCCGCTCAAGGCGCAGTACATACGGGTTGTTTTCCTGTCGTAAAATAGATTAAGGCCGTTCATACCATGGTTCCATTTATAATCCAAGGCCTTAAATCCATATCGTTTGCTGGGAATGCCTTGCTTACGATAATAAATACGTGGGTTATTGAATGTGATGAAAGCGTCGCTATCCGGAATAGCGATCGCTTGTGTTACCGTGTAACGAGCGTCTCCAACATTATAATATTCCAGCTTAGAGGCTATTTGACTCAGTTTCAACATCGCCGGATGGTCCAGCGCCTTTTCTATATCAATGAGGGCCGGAGTCGTCGAACGATTATACTCCGCTTCATATTGGGGAGAGGTGGGTTGATTCCTTTGCTGACAACTATTTAGGAGCAAGGCAAGGAACAATAAACATGTCGCAAACTTGGTGATCATGGTTGGATACGTATTGTTTGTCGCAAACATATGTAAAATAATTGATTGTAGCAAATGAATTTACGAATTTGTCATAGATATGCGACAGACCCGTAGAATAGTCTTCGAATAATGACTAAAGTAATATGATTTCCTTTATTAAGTATGTGTTTTTCATAAAATGAGCGTCACTAGAGAATCTTTTTTCCTATATTTGCGAAAATCCCATGAATATGATGTATGTACCACCATTCACAATCTCAGCAAATGCCATCAATCTGATTGCGGAAATATCTGCGCAGATTGAGCGGTACGCAATTCGTTTGGAACAAAACGACAAACTGAGATTGCGAAAAGCCAACCGGGTGAGAACGATTCACAGCTCGTTGGCCATAGAAGGTAATACGTTGTCGGAAGACGAAGTGAAAGACATCATTGATGGTAAAACCGTTGTGGCTTCTTTGCGCCAGATTCAAGAAGTCAAGAACGCCATAAAGACATATGAACTTTATAGCGGTTTAAACCCGTTCAACGTGAAAGACTTACTAAAAGCGCATGGCACAATGATGATGGCGCTCACCGATGATGCCGGAAAATTCCGTAGTGGCGGAGTTGGCGTATTTTCGGAAAAAGGCTTGGTTCACATGGCTCCTCCTGCAGATAGAGTACCAAAACTTATTGAGGATTTATTTGAATGGCTTAAGCAAGCTAAGGATCATTTACTCATCCGTAGCTGCGTATTCCATTACGAATTTGAGTTTATTCATCCGTTCAGTGATGGAAATGGACGTACAGGTCGTCTTTGGCAATCACTTATTTTGGGACGACTCCACCCCCTTTTTGAGTACTTGCCTGTAGAAAATATGGTTTATGCCAATCAAGAAGCTTATTACAATGCTATACAAGCCAGTACTGCAGCGGCAGATTCCGGCCCATTCATTGATTTTATGCTTCAAGAGATTTTGAATACTCTGAAAGAACATCAAGGAACTCCGATCATCCAAACCAAGGAAAGCGAAGTTCGGGATAAAGTTCGGGATAAAGTTCGGGATAAGTTCGGTATAAATTCAGGGCAAATCATTGAACAAATCCGACGTAACCCCAACGTCACCCTTGATGAAATAGCAGCTACTCTTTCTGTTACCCGTCGTTCTATTGAAAAAAAGATTAAAGAACTTCGTGATGCCGGTTATTTAAAACGTGAAGGTAGCAACAAATCGGGACGTTGGGTAATATTATGAGGATGCAGGTTCTTTAGCGTTCTTTTTCTTAAGCGGAAGCCTTGGGAAAAGCTTTCGGAAACGGACTAGGTGGCTTGTTACGTTACTTCCTGCGATAATGAGGGTAACGGCTAGGATGATCAAGATGATTCCGCAACACAATCGTAACGTTAATGATTCACCGAAGACAGTCACTCCGAAGAATACG
>ERZ791617.378-NODE-378-length-30944-cov-3.42539_pt1 | contig 30944 bp, 22 predicted proteins | sample MGYA00510272_ERZ791617 | MGnify/ENA primary metagenome ERZ791617 (study PRJEB30046, sample SAMN00715200) | human gut metagenome | study: EMG produced TPA metagenomics assembly of the A metagenome-wide association study of gut microbiota in type 2...
CCGATATTAGAATTGGTCGACGGATGGTTGTGAAAAACAATGGCTATTTTCTTTTCGGCATTCGGCTTAATACGCAAAAGTGCCAGCTTTTTGGCTTTGCGCACCAACATATTCATGCGCTCCGCAATCGTCTGCGTAACCTGCTTGCCCTCAGCATCACGCTCCATCGTAGTCGCCGGGCAGCTATGGATAATACCATCAAACTCCGGCAAGCTCACGCTATACGCTACCTCTACGGCACTCATGCCGTCAAAGTTTTCATACCATTCCTGATACGAACGATACAAGGTATAGGCCTGCAGTACCGTGATATTGAGCTTGGTCAAATCATCAAGTGCGCAGGCACGGATGCTGAACAGTGAAAATTTTATAGTGTTGATGAAAACATCGGCATAGCATTTGCCGTCCGCGCAAACATACTTGCTTAAGGCTTCTTTAAAGCCGCCGCAGCCGCTTGCGGCGTCAGGCGAGCTTGTGGAGAAGAAGCATAAGGCGTTGCACCCCAGCGCTTCAATCTCTCTGACTACCGCATCTGCAAAAACGGTATTGCCCCACAGCCAGTCACTGCGGAAGAAGACAACAGCCAGCGTAGGTCTGTCCGCCTTGCAAAAATCACAGCGATATTCCTCCACATCATCGTATACCTTGCCTGCACGAGGATGATAAATGCCATCCCACGGCAAAAGCTCGGGAGCAGGCGCATCACAAGCCACCTGCAAAAACTGCTGCGCCAACCACAGCCACAAATTTGTCCAGTTCTGCAGACCGCCGAATTTATAATAATCATTTATCCGCTTCAGCTCCTCCTCAGCTAGACCGCCGTGCAGTATATCCTCTGGATTACCGGTCATCAGATAAACATGCCTCTTCTTATTGGCAAGCAGATAGGATGAGGATTCCGACAGAAACTTAGTGCTCAGGCCAGTTCCCATCCAGGGGAAAATGACAACCTCCGCCTGCTGCAGCTGCTTTTCCATATCCCTCGTCCATTCTGTATCGCTTGGGACATACAGCACCTGTCCTGCTACAGCTTTCTGCGTCTGCTGCGCCAGCTTCAATGCATCCTGCAGATAGGTTGCAGTTTGCTCCATATTGGTGAGAAATAAAATTTGTTGCATTCTTTCACCTCCGAAAATTATCGATACTCCTATGCTTTCATAAAAATGAGGACGAACAACCATCGCCCTCACAATAAAATAATATTACGCTATATAGTTCTCATACAGTCAAGCACTTCAGACTTATTTGCTAATATCCCTTAAGAAAAACTTCCTCTTCATCAGTAAATATATTTCCATAAGCAAGATTGGCAATCTTCTTAATCGCCCATACGCAGTTTTGATTGGAAGCATATAAATACTTGTCCTTCAAATAGCAGACATGATTATTCTTGACCGCCTCCAGATTAGCCAACGCAGGATCCTCCAAAAATTCCTTTTTATACCCATCCTTATTATCATGCTTAAGCTCCCAGGACAGTGAAAGCAGAAAGTAATCTGGGTTAGCACGTAGCATTACTTCTTTGTCCATCAGCTGACCATTGAGCACCCCTATCTCTGCAGGTGCATTTTTCACCCCCGCAAAGTGGCACATATCATCAAAAAAAGAGCCCTTACCACCGTAATTATGGTTCATTTTAGAAACAAGCATCACACTTTTTGGCTTCATGCTAGCGCTATCAACCTTGCTTTTGATATAGTCAAGCTGTGTCTGCATTCTCTGCTGTAGCTTTTCCGCACGCTCTGATTCCCCCACAGCCTGACCTATCTCCTGAATCTGCTTTTTTATCTCTTCCACATTATTCGCATTGCTCACCACGTATACAGGTATCCCCATGGCGCGATAGGTCTGTATGCGGTTTTCACCTGTGCTCTCTCGGGCGATGATTAAATCCGGCTTGAGTGCCAGAACCTGCTCTGAGGAAAAATCATAGTTTAATTTTGTAGGCTTTTTGATTGCCTCAGTACTGATATAAGATACCGAAGCATCATACATTGATTTAGAGAGAGCAATAACACGCTCTTCATCAACAAGTCCCATTACAATATTGTCCAGATTAAAATGTTTTGTCATAATCCGCTGGGGCTTTTGGGCAAATTTTATTACATTCCCCTGCGAATCAACTACCTGATAGGCTGCCCCGCTTGTTTTTTCAACATACTGCTTTTGACAGCCTGCTGTGCAAAATGCCAGCAGCAGTAAAAGCAGCAGTAAATTCTTCCACATTTTTTCACCTCATTTTCCTGTTATATGAAAAAGCAGGACGGAATATGTCCGCCCCACTTTTTCGGGAGTGTGAGTTATGAAAAGGTTTAGTTATGCCAAATATACTTAGAATGCATATTCCATGCCTACAAGGAAGGAACGGCCGGGAGCACGCCACCATTGTCCGTCCGGGTCTGCGCTCCAGTTATAACGGGCATTAGAATGCTCTGCATAGAATTTGTCGAAGATATTATTAACTTTGAAATAAATCTTTGCATTCTTATTAACATTGTAGTTCATGGATGCATCCCAAACAAAGTAGGTTGTTGCCGGGAAGAAAGCATCAACAGCGTCTGCAGACTGAGGTCCCATACGGTCAATAACACCCTTACCGATCAGGCTGGCATAAAGTCCTTGTTATCATAATCCAGGCCAATATCCCATGCGCCTTTCGGTACATAGCCGTCAACATTTTTTGCACGTTGAGCAGTCGCATCAATAACTGAATGTGTATAGCCGACATAAGTAGAGAATTGCGGTGTAAATTGTTTTTTCAGTTGTATATCCCAACCGCGCGCTTTTTCATCACCAACATTCGTATACTTCGGTTTCACATAACCGATTCTATTCTCGGAATAGCGTTTGAAAGCATGTGCAGATAATACAAAGGTATCATCAAATTTATGGTTAATGCCTATTTCCTTAGTATTACCGGTTTCCGGCTTGATATTCGGATTACCGTATGATGCACTGTAAAGGTTACTCGGAGAAGGCGGAATGAAATACTCACTATAGCTTACATATACATTGGTTCTGTCATTATTAAAGGTATATCCCAGATTAGCACTGGGAGTAGTGTGCTTGCCAAAGCCGGAGTTATTATCATGACGCACGCCTGCAGTCAGCTTCAGCTGGTCGGTAATATCAAACTGATCCTGCAGGAAGAAGGCTCTGTTCATCATCTTCTTGCCATTAAAAGTAATAACTTTATCATGGCTGAACTCAAAGCCGGCAGTCAGCAAATGATTACCTAACTGTGTAGACAGCTGGTCAGTAATACGTTTGGTATTGGTTTTTGTCTTGTAAGCATTAAAATCAGTATCATTATCAAGATTTACGAAAGATAAAACATTTGTCGTATTACCATCAAAATTACTGTTCAAAATAAATTTATAGTTTTGATTGTCTACTTTACCATTCTTCAAAGCAGGCTCCCACAAAGCAGTATATTTATAATCTGCTTTATAGGAATCATAAGTAGCTGTCAGCTCATGCTTATCGCTCAGCTTTTTAGTGATTTTGAAATTAGTGCTTGTAGACTTGGAAGAAGACGGAGTGGTTATACCATCGCCATCTTTGAAATCTCCACTGAGGTTTCTGCTTACGTTAGCATCCCATGACCAGTCTTTTTCTTTGCCGGACTGACCCATATAGTAGTTGGTTACGCTATTACTGCCGCCGTCTACACGGAAATAAGTAGAAATTTTTTCCGGTTTTTTGGTAATAATATTGATAACGCCGCCCTTAGCATCAGAACCGTAAAGAGTAGAAGCAGAACCCTTCAGTACCTCAATACGATCAACATTGTCCATGTTTTTGAGCATTACTGCAGAAACACGATTACTTACATTGTTAATCTTAACACCATCTACCAAAACAACGATTTCATCAGCGCCGTTAATTTTCAGAGCATTACTGTTATCATAGCCGGCAGGAGCGTAGTTGCCGATATAAACACCAGGAACCATGCGCAAGGCTTCAGATAAATCACTATAATGTCTTTCCTTAATTTCCTTACTTGTGATAACATTTACATTTGCATTAGTTTTAAATGCTTCTACCGGAGTTCTTGTTGCCGTAACAACCATCGTATCCAAAAAATATTCCGGAGTGTTTTCAGCAGCAAACGCTGTTGTACCCCATACTACACTTGTACTCATAAGTGCAGACATCAATACCGCGTTACTCAATACCTTGACTTTGTTCATTGTTGATTTTCAATCCTTTCATAATCATCGGTTTAGTTTTTGTTCACGTACAAACACAGCTAGTCTTTCATAGTCCTGCGCTATCTATTGAACCATGAGTTATCATAAACGATATAGCAATCATATAGTCAAGTATTTTTATTTTATTATTTTTTCTTTCTGAGAGCCATTCCGCTTTTATATTAAAAAGCAGGACAGAATAAATCCGTCCTGCCTGGCATTGCATACTACATTATTATCTTCTCACATATCTTTGCTTGGAGCTTTTAGGCTTGTCCGGCAGCGTCAAAGCAATTTTGCCGTCATCAATCAACGGCTGCACAATTTTTGACATGGAATAATAGCGCGAAAAGCCCAGGAATTCAATAATCTCCTGTCTGGAGCGCGGCACTGTGCAAAACTCTATCAAGCGTTCTTCTATGCTATATGCCCGCTGTCCATTGTATTGCTCCTGCTCCTCCTGCACACTGCTGACAGTTGCATAAGGTGCATCATAAACCTGAGAAATTTTGCTCTTGAAGGTAACTACAAATTCGCCATGGCGGATACAAAAAGCCGGCGGTGGCAGCTGCGCCTTCTGCAGCTCGTGATAAATAGTCGGAATGCCGCTGTAACGGTTTTCCGTAACCTGCATCAGCTCCAAAATATTTGCCAAAGCACTGTTACGTGTATCTGGACGCACTTTGCCTAATGAATCAATCGTCAGCTTGCCATATAAGCCACCGCTGGAAATAATCTCCAGACGATTACGATATATTTCCAAACGCACAGGCACGTTTTCCGAGTGAATACTGTAATCGCGATGTACCAATGCATTAAGAATCGCCTCACGCACTGCCTTCAGCGGATATTCATCCCTGTCCGCACGCTTGCCCTTATCATCTATAATCGTACTGTGGCGGCTGTTGCGGTTCACAAAATCAACCGCCTCGTCTACCATTTCATCTATCGTGCCGGTAATACGCTCATTATCAATAAAGCGCTCTCCCTGTAATCCCGGCTCGCCCATTACATTGCCGGGCAAAGCAACAGCCGTAATGCAAAGCTGTGGAAAAGCTCCCTGCGGATATTTAGAAAAACACAGCTCGCCTGCCAGCGTCGGCTGTCCGTTTACCGTAACACCCATCAGCTCTAAAATTTCTTCATCACTGACATGCTTAGCCAAATTTTTGCGGTCTTTTTTTACTGCCTGCAAAAAGCAAGCCAGCTTTTCTTCATCAAAAAAGCTTCTGCGTGCACCAGTTGCTTCGCGAATATCGTCTCGGATACGCTTGCGGAAGGCATCATAGCTGTAAATTTCATATTCACTCATCGGTTCATCAGCATCGCCCACACGTATATAAGCGCCTTTCAATCTGCCTGTACCACGATAAAAACACGGTCTTTCTGCGACATCAAGCCCCGGAATCTCTGCCGAAACTACAACCTTGTCATCTATTTCGCAAACAGTAAATAAAGCACGCACACACGGCGACATCTGATTACACTGTTCTGTTACCTTTTTCTGCAAATCCTGCGCATCATAAACGCCGACAACATCAAAGCCTTTTCTTTCATCTATGCCGAACACGATAACGCCGCCCTCGTCCTGATTGGCAAAGCTCGACAATGTATCGTATAAACGTGTAGGACAGCCCTTGTTGGTAGCCTTCAGCTCTACTGTTTGCATTTCACATTGCAGATGTTTTATTTTAGCAACCAAATTGCGCAAAGCTTCAGTTTGCATAGTACGCCCTCCTTTTAATTGCTATTGCTCTTACAGTTTAGCAACTTTTTGGCAACTAGTCAATTGTTTTGCCAACTATTTTGACAACATTAACAAAAAAAGTCGGCAAGCAGCATTGCACCGCTCACCGACGTCATTGATAATTTTATTCACTATATACAGCGTCCGCCAAATCCTCTACAGCGTTGACAATGTACTGCGACACGCACAGCACATGCTTCGCCGGCACTGTATAGACCTTTCTGTTTTTCACTGCGTCCGTAGTCTGGTAACCGGAATTGTTCAGCAGTTCCTCCTCCATCTGCTTCGGATCATGCTGACCATCATAATTCCAGCCTGCGATTAAAAACACCTCCGGATTGAGCTGAACCACGGCCTCCTGATTGACGATACCAGGCTTATCATAATGCAGCTCCTCCAAGGCATTGCGCACCTGCGCATATCTGCAGACATCGTTAAACGAAGCCTCCGGACTGTAGTAGGCACCGTTACTGCGCATAAAAACAATGCGCTTCTGTTTTTCCTTAGGGATTTTGCCTATTTTATCCTGCACCTTCTTCAGATGCTCGTCCATAGCGGTAACCATCATTTCGCCGCGTTCCTTTTCGCCAACGGCCTCGCCCAGAAAGCGTATGCACTGACGCACATCATCCATACTCTTGGGAGTTTTATAAACATAAACCTGCAGATTCATGTCACGCAGCGACTGAATAACCTCCGGCTTAACAAAATCCGGTATCAATATCAAATCAGGGTGCAGCGCCATAATTGCCTCCGAGCTTTGGCCATCTACTCTGCTGCCCACACTCTGCGCCCGCTCTACAATATTGGATATCCCCGGGTCGTCCACCAGACGTGAGAAGGCAGCAATGCGACTGCTTGGTACAAGGTCAATGAGGATTTCATCAGTGCTTATAGACATAGATATAATGCGTTGGGGTTTTTCTTTAAAATACAGCTTATGCCCCTGCGAATCCGTAACAGTATAGGCTGCAGTACTGTTCGATTTTTGCGCACTATCACTGCTACAGCCTGCAACTATTAATAGTATACTCAAACACAGCAGCAGTGCTGTTATTATCTTTTGATATTTTTGTTTCGGCATATTTTCTTCATCCTTTATTTTCCTTCAGTATAGCTATTATAGCACGAACATCAGCTTTCGACATAAGCAAGTTATAGCAGTTTGGCATATGAAAAAGGCAGAACAGATTTTACTCTGCTCCGCCTTTCTCAAAGGAGTTAAGTGTATATGAATAAGGTTAGGGGCTGATTAGAAGCTTCTCTCATAAGTGAAGAGAACGCTGCGTGGCATTGTAACATACTCATAATTGTTAAGTGCATCATCTCTATCAAGCAAATTTGCTGCAGTCAATCTCAAAGTATCTTTGGAAGTAGGCATGTAAGATAAGGTCATAGAAAGGTCAACACTGTTCTTTAAGTGATGATCCTTGATTTTACTGCTACTATGAGCTGCATTATAATATGCTATTTCTCTATCAAGGTAGGTGAAGAGTCTGGTATTCCATACAAACTTGCCTTTGTTGAAGTCAGCTCCCAAGTTAAGAATATTCTTGGCTGTATCCTGAGACCATACTCCATTAGAGCAGGCTTTCGGATTTTGCAAAGTCCAACCAATACTTGCTGTCCAGTTTTCGTCAAGCTTTTGCTTATAATTCAATTCCAAACCGGTATTTTCCCATTCATCACGGTTACGCATAATATTGTTATCTTTAGCATCTTTATCCCAGAAGAATTTATCTTTAATCTTCATATGGAACACATCAGCTGTAAATGCTGTTGTACCATCATCGACCTTATAACCTAATTCATAGGTCCAACCGGATTGTGGCTTCAAGGCGCTATTAATGGCATAATTTGATTTATAGTAGAAAGTACTGTTAATGCCAGGCATTTCAAATGATTTACCTACATTGAAGTAATAATTTGAAACAGGATTTGCTTTGTAAACGCCTTGGACCTGCGGTAACAGTTGGAAATCGCTATCATAATATTGGTTACTGCCTACATAATACTCACGCAAACCTAATATCAGTTCAAAAGCATCACTGGTATGCACATCCCAAGACTGGTATGCAGAAAAGCTGTTTCTGCCAGCCTTGTTGAACACAGTTGTTTGAGTTTCCATGGACTCTCTATTGACATTAACGCCAAAAATCAAACTGTCATTATTTTTTAGATTAAATTTTTTCTGCAAATCAAAGTTTGCATTATAGCCATCGTACTTACTGTAAGAACCACCTTTAAGAGGCAAGCAGCTCAAATCCATTGTATTATAGCCTAAAACAGCTTTCCAACCAGCATTTTTGTTATCATATGCTAATGCATAACTATTATATGTGCTATTATATTGCGACAGCTTATTCATTACCGGAACAAAGTTTTTGTAACTGCCAGTTTGATATTTTACTTCACTGTGGTTACGTCCCCAGCTAAAAGTCAAATCTTTAGCTAATTGCGCATCAAGATAAAATTGGTCAGAAGATTTATCTTTTATATTGATTGCAGTACCTAAGCCGGTATTACCTGGTAAAACTGCATCATTAAAATCTTTATTCCATGTTTTCTTATAACCTACATTTAATACATCCGTCTGTACATTAGCTCCCGCAAGCTTTTTGTTACTGCCAATACCGCCAATAACACTACCAGTAACAGCGCCTGTTTTTGATGGTCTTTTAGTAATGATGTTAATAACACCGCCCATGGCTTGTGGACCATACAATACAGAGTTGGAACCTTTTACAATCTCGATTTTTTCAATCTGATCCATCGGAACTGTATTAAGCGTAGCATGATTCATATAGTTAGACGGATTACCGTTTACCAATACCAGAGTACCATCATCAATACCACGCACGCGAATTCTTGACATCATTCCGCCGTAATCGCCACCATCTTCCTGATAGGTATGGCAATTTGCCTGAGATAATTCACGTACAGCTTGAAATACTGATTGATATCCGCTGTCTTTCAATTCCTTTTGCGTAATTACAGTAACATTAGCAGGTGTATCCTGTACAGTTTTCTCTGTTCTGGTTGCTGTTACAACCATAGTATCAAGCGCATATTCCTGAACCTCATCAGCATAAACAGCTGATGCACTACCCAAAAGCAGTGTCAAAAGCACCGCGCTGCTCAAACCCTTAACAACCTTCATAAATTTGCACATCCTTTACTCATACTTTATTTGCAGGTAATTCTTTAGGTTAAAATATTCTATCTGTAAATCATTTTCATCAAATAACATATACGAGTATAAACTATATACCGTTCATACAGTCAAGGAAAAATTTATTCTCCTCGTTCCTCCAATTCCCCCTCCATCGACAGAAACAACTCTTGCAATGCCTGCTTTGTTTCCGGCTTAGCCTGCCACATACCACGTTGCTCCGCCTCCAGCAAAACTTCTGTAATACGGTGCAACGCCCACGGATTTACCTCCTGCATCCATTTCTGCATATCCTTATCCAAGACATACTTGGCAGCATATTTTTCATACATCCAGTTTTCCATAATATCGCTGGTTGCATCCCACTGATAGCTTACCGCAACATATGTCGCCAAATCGCCGGCGCCTTTATAGCCATGCTTTTTCATGCCTTCAATATATTTGGGATTCATTGCTTCGCCACGGAACCAACGCTTCAGCTCTTCCTTAAGGCTGCGCAGCTGTACCTTGCTTCTGTCCGAACTATCGCTGACGTAATTACGCGGCATACTGCCCTTGTAACTGCGTACTGCTGCAATCATACCGCCGCGATAATTATTATAATCATCACCGCTGAGCATAGAAGATTCCCTGTGGTCAACATTTTGCACTGTGATATCTATCTGCGCCATACGCTTTTTAAAGACCTCCGGCATATAGGTGCCTTCACTGCCCTTACCATAAGCATGTGCGCCCCATCTGGTATATACTGCAGCAATATCATCAATCGTTTCCCAATTTTTCGCTTCTAAAACAGCACCTGTACCGGCGCCATGTGCTCCCGGAGGATCACCGAACACGCGATACGAAGCCTGTCTCCAGGCCGCCTGCTTATCCAAGCCTGATTTTTCCAGCTCGCCTGCTTCCTCCAGTACATGCTTACGCACAAAGTTCAGCTCAGTCGGCTCATCCAGAGATGCTATTCTCTGCGCAGCATCATCTAGCCAGATAACACTTCCGGGCATACTGTCCCTAAAGAGACCACTGATGCGTCCTGTTACGTCTACACGCGGACGCTGCAGCTCCTCCAAAGGAATCACCTCTAAGTCAACAACGCGTTGGCTTCCAGGCTGCCACACAGGACGTAAGCCCATCAGATATAAGAATTCGGCAACGCATTGTCCGTGATTACGCAAATTACTCGTAGCCCACAAAATTATACCGACGCTTTCCGGATAACGTCCTTCTTCTTCGATAAATCTGCCGATAACATCCTCTGCCATCTGCTTACCGATTTCCCAGGCAGGCTTCGTCGGCAGGCAGCGTGGGTCGATACTGTAAAAATTGCGTCCCGTAGGCAGCAAATCAGCGCCGCCGCTTGTAGGCGCACCGCTGGGACAAGGGTCAATATATTTGCCGTTTAATGCGTTTAAAGTATTTTCCTGCTCCAAGGCAGTCATAAGCAGACTAGGGGCAATATGCTCGCAAATATAAATCAGAGATTGCAGCAGCTTATCCCGCATTTCCCCTTGTAAATTATTCGCCCAGGATAAGTTAAACACTTCTTCAATTTTAGCAGCATCAAAGGAATTTTTTTGCAAAATCAAGATAGCTTCTCTTGCCTGCTCGCGTATTTTATCCAAAAGCATACCATAGGTCATGCTGCCATCAGCCAGCATCTGCTCGCTGTGCTCCATCAGCTCATAGTAATCATGCCCATGCATTGCAGCAAGGTTTTTCATCAATGACGGCACCTTACCGTTATCCAGCTTCGTCAACGCCAACAGATATTCTACCAGCTCTTCTCCTTCCGGAGGCACGCCCAAAACATGCAGGCCTGTACTGATCTGCATATTCTTTAAATCAGTAATAAAGTTATGCAGCTTGCCGATATAATCATCAAAATCCTCTGCTTCGCTTTCCGGAACATCCTCGTCAAGATTACATTCTGCAGCTTTGCTGCGAATCATTTCTTTGATGCTGTCCATACCCGCAGCGGCAGCATCATCATTTTTAAAATGACAATATTCCTCCAACAGGTTTTCCAAATCTGCCAATTCTTCGTAAGTACCGGAAACACTCATCGGCGCGGACAAATAGCTTATCAGACAGGCAGCACTGCGGCGCTTAGCCTGAATGCCTTCACCGGTACAGGTAATCCAATAGGGATAGATGTTAGGAATATCACCTGTGCAGATATCAGGATAGCAGGCATTACTCATAGCATTGCCCTTTCCCGGCAGCCACTCCAGATTACCATGCGTTCCCACGTGAATCATGGCATCTGCGCCCCAGATATCACGCAGCCAATGGTAAAAGCCAAGATAATGATGTGTCGGTGCGCAATCCGGCGAATGATAAATTTTTCCCGGATCATCACCAAAGCCACGCGGAGGCTGGACCGTAATAAAAATATTGCCGTTGAGCATACCGGGGACAATCAACACGTCGCCGTAGCGGAAAACCTCTCCCGGTGCTTCGCCCCAGTCGCGTAAAAGCTGTTCCTGTGTTTTTTTAGGAAGCTGCTCAAAAAAACTTTTATAGTCCAGCTTTTCCAGCTTACCGTCAGCTGTTTCCAATAATGCCTCAGAGATAAAGCGTCTGTCATTTGTAGCATGTGCTGTTATATCATTAATAAACGACTGACTGTCTGTCGGTATATTATCAAGCCTATAGCCTTGCTTTTGCATTTCCTCCAACAATAGGCGTACGCTTTCAATCGAATCCAGACTGGCAGCGCTGCCGATATTGGAATTGGTCGGCGGATAATTATGAAAAACTATCGCTATTTTTTTATCACAAGGCTTTTTATAACGCAACGATGCGAGCTTGCGTGCCTTTCTTGCCAGCATATCAATGCGGTCTGCAAGCGGCATGCGGTAATGTGTACCGTCCTCACGTTCCTCATTGGTGGAAACCGGCACGGAATGCAGAGCTCCGTCAAATTCTGGCATACAAACAGCATAGGAAACCTCATTCGGAGTTAGGCCAACCATGCTCTGCTGCCACCACTTATAAGGCATATAGGTATTTACTACCTGCAGCACAGGCACACCAAGCTGCTGCAAATCCTGCAGCTTTAAAAATCCTGTAACTGTCAATGAAAATACAAAGGGATTAATAAGAACATCTATACAGGGCTTACCATCTTGATAAAAAAACCTTTCAAATGCTGTGTCTAAGCTTACTGCACCAGTCTGTTCATTAGGCATGGTAGTGCTAAATACAGCAATAACATTACAGTTTTGTGCTTCTATCGCCTTGATAATCTCATTTTGATATGCAAGGCGTTGCCAAAGCCAATCCTCACGCGAAAAGATAAAACCCACAGTAGGCTTGCTGCTGTCATAATGCTTTGCCAGATAAGCATCAAGCTCAACAAACTCATGCTTAAATTCCGGATGATAAATTCCGCACCACGGCAGCTGCTGAGGTAAATTATAAGCTGTCTGATACTGTGTAAAAGCATCAACAAGATATAAGCACAGATTCTGATAATTCTTCAGACCACCGCAGGCCAGATATTGCTTCAGCAGGCTCTTTTGCTCCTCCTGCAGGCCGTAATCCATCTTGTCATCCCCGGGGTCAATGATATCAAAAAGATGGCGCAGCTTCTTCTGCTGTAAAAAGGCAGAAGCTTTTTTCAGATAATCACAGCTCAAGCCTGTACCCATCCAGGTACAAAAGAAAAGGTCAGCATACTGCAGCTTCTGCTGCCAATAGCCGTTCCACTGCTCACTGTCATTTATTTGAATTACTTCGACAGCGTCACTGATTTCTTTGTTCTCCATGGTGTTTAAAGCATCGCGCATACCAACATAATGGGGTTCCATGTTAGTCACAAAAATGATGTTTGCCACTTTCCTGCTCCTCTCAGCTTACTTAAAATATTCAGGATATACCAGCTTATCAATTGCCAAAATACTGTCAGCGACATATTGACTTACGCAATACATATCCTGACCGGACAACGTCACCAGATTTTTATTTTGAATTGCTTTTACGCTTTGCAAAGACTTGTCATTGAGCAGTTCTTTTTCTGTTTCCAAGGTCTGCGTAGGTGCACCGTTCCATCCCGGCATGATAATGACATCAGGATTGGACTGGACAATAAATTCCTTTGAAACAGTAGTATTCTGTCCTGTCTGTAATTGCTCCATGCAGTTATCAACCTGAGCATATCGGCAGATATCGGCAAAAAGCGAACCCTTAGTACCAATCACTCCATTTCCTGACATCACAACAACCTTTTTCTGCTGGTTAATGTTTGCAGCCTTGATAACAGATTGTGCCTTAGCGATTTTTGCATCATATTCTTTAATTACCGCTTCGCCCTGCTGCTTAGCATCCACAACATCGGCAATCTCGCGAACAGCTTTTTTTATATCTGCCACTGTATACGGTGTTTTATAAACATATACGCTAATTCCCATATCGCGGATAGTCTGAATGCAGTCAGGTGTCCACCAGTCGCCCAAAATGACAAGGTCGGGCTTTAAGGCCATGATACGCTCTACGCTCGGCGTTCCTTTAATGCGCTCTTTAACAGCCTTGCTTTTTTCCACGACATGTGAAATTCCTGCATCATCACAAAGATAGCTTACAGAAGCTATACGCTCCGGCTCCACTAAACCAAGCAAAATTTCATCACAGCTGATGGAGAAGGAAACTATCCGCATAGGATGTGCAGGTACCTTTACCTCATAGCCCTTGGCGTTCTTGACAACTCTCGTTCCGTTGTTTTCCGGCTTATCATTGCCGCATCCTAGGCAAGAGCAACATGCTATAATTACACAAATAAAAAATACTGCTAACTTTTTCACTGTCATTCACCTTAAATATCTGCCAAATTTATTATTACAAATTCTGTAGACAAAACCAGTTTCTTTACTTCATCAAAATCTATAATCAGCACTGCTTCACATCCTTCATAGGTAAAAAGTACTTCTCCATTGCAGAGAACAGCACTTTGCGCATGGCTGCAATCCATGCCTTCTGTCCCCGTCTGATTACAGATAAGCACCGGAATACCATTTGCCGAACGGCTCAAACGCTTCCACGCCTCTTCCGGCGGTCCTGCATGACCTCCAGGAGGCCAGGCAGCAACAACTACAGCAAGCTCTGCTCCCTGCTCGGCAATTTTTTCTCCGTGCTCGGCAAAATATGCATCCGCACAGACCATAACACCGGTATTGATACCTTCTAAATTCCAAACCTCAAATTTTTCTCCGGGATGTGCCCAGTTTTCCGTTATCCACGGCACAACCTTCGTTTTATCGTGACGATTATAATATGTTCCGTCCGGCGAAATAATTGCGCAGCTGTTACGCGGAGTTTTTTCGTCGACAAAACCACAGCCCAAAAACAACCTTTGCTTGTATTGCCTGCAAGCCTCCATAAACTCCTGTAAAAGATTATTTTGCAGCGAAGCAAGCTGAAACTGCTTATCGCTGCGCATCATATAATAACCCTGCAACGCCATTTCCGGCGTCAGTACCCAGCTTGCGCCATACTGTGCCGCCAGCTTCATCCCCTGTAAAATTTTCTTTGCATTATCCGCTTGCGGTCCGCAGCAATATGCAAAATGCAAAAAGGCTATTTTCAAAATTCAAGCCCCCTCTCCAAAAACGTCTGTATATAGGTGTGGTGGCATAAGCGTTATGTATGCCTATGCCACCACTGGTGTATGAGAAAAAAGATTAAGCTATTAGAATGTGTATTCTACACCTGCAACAAAGTTACGGCCCGGTTGTGAATACCAGCCATCGCCGCCAGGATTACGCATATCATATGTCATATCCGTATACATGCGGTCAAAGATGTTGTTCAGCTTGAAGAATACGTTCATGCCTTTAACAGGCTTGTAGTTCAAAGCAAGATTTGCAGTCCAGATGCTCTTATAGGTATCTAAAACCTGCGCTTCGTTAGATTTACTGCCGGGACGGTCTACAATACCCTTAATATTCAGGCTGCCGTTAAATTTTGTATCGTCATAATTAAATGTCAAATCATATTGGCCTTTAGGAATGTAGCCATTACGGTTAGGATTAACAGCTGCAGAAGTTGCAGGAATATATGTATGTGTATACGCAGCAGTTGCGCTGAAGTGATCATCAAAGGCTTTAGTCAGCTGAACATCCCAGCCCTTAATGGTTTCTGCGCCTGCATTGTAATATTTCCAGGTAACACTATTGAAGCCGATAAGATTATCGGAATCAGTACGGAAGTAATGTGCGGAGAATGTTGTCTTGTCATCAATACGTGTGTTAAGACCAATTTCCTTGGTTTCGCCTTCTTCCGGATTCAGCTTTTCACTGCCATAGAACGGATTGTACAGCTCATACATGTACGGAGCGCGGAAAAATTCCTTGTAAGATACATACATGTTAGTCAAATCGTTAAATTTATAGGAAAGCACACCGCTGCCTGTGGTCTTGTTGCCATATTCGGAATGCTTGGAGAAGCGCACACCGGGAGTAAAGCCCCAGGCACCAAACTGCATCTGGTCCTGGATAAAGAAAGCCTTGTTATCTACAGTGCCGGTCATGTTAGGCGTATACTGATCCTGGTATTTGTTCATAGCATCTTTGTAGTAATCATAACCGCCGACAATGGTATGATTACCGTTTGCGTAGGTCAGCTGATCCGAGAAACCCCAGGTTTTTTCTCGCATCAGCCACAGAGAAGCCGGATGGTTAGTATCATCGTCCAAGTCTGATGTACGGGAGAAATAGGTCAGTCTGTTGCTCAGCTTATCGTTGAATTTATAATCAAAAGCAACAGTATATTTTGTATTGTCTTTTTTACCATCAGTCATACCGCCGGTAAAAATAGTCGGTCCCATCATGGACGAAGCTGTTTCCGGTCTGCCGTAATCCAGCTTGTAGCGAGAATAAGAAACATTAATATCAGCTTTATCGTCAAATTTTTGGCCCAGCTTTACGCCATAGCTCTTGCTGTCGATTTTGTTTGGAGTGGAATTGCCATGACCATCCTTATAGTTATCCATTTTATCTGTCTGGCCGTTTACAGTCCAATAGAAGCCGCCTATAGTCATACCTTCATTGTAAACATTATAGGTTTTCTTGCCATAGCTGCCCCAAGCGCCGGAAATTTTTGTAGTAGCGCCGCCGGCTTTAGGCTTACGGGTAATAATATTGATTACGCCGCCGACAGCATCACTGCCGTAAAGGGTAGAAGCGGAGCCCTTCAGTACCTCAATACGTTCAATATTATCCATATTGCTTACTTCGGAAGGTTGAAATACGCTGAATGTAGAACCGTTGGTATTCGCTCTCTGTCCATCAACCAAAACAAGAACATGACTGGTACCATTTACATATAAATAATCCGCAGAATAATTAGCACCGGTAGCACTGTAGTTTTGGATGGCAACACCCGGAACAGCACGCAGAGCGTCACTTACCGTCTGATAATGCTTATCTTCAATATCCTTGCGGGTAACGACATTTACGTTAGCATTCGCTTCAAAATTGCTTTCTTCCAATCTGCTGGCAGTAACAACCATTTGGTCAAGGTTAAATTCGCCTATTTTTTCTTCGGCAAATACACCTTGTGCGCTGCCGGCACAAATACCGGTTATCAGCATGCACATCAATAAACCTTTAGAACCTTTCTTCACAAATAACACCTCATCTTCAAATTTAACAGAGCAGCTCTTGACAAAAACTATGACAAGCATTTTAATTATATATAGAATCTAAAATCTAATTGCTCTGTTTATCATTAAGAATTCTAAGGTATATACCCATAGTATAGTCAAGCGGTTTTCCAAGAATAGGTGAAGTTATGAATAAATTAGCAGAAAAATATTTCTCCATAGGAGAGTTTGCCTCGCTTTTCAAGCTTTCTAAGCAAACGTTGTTCTATTACGAACGTAATAATATCCTTAAGCCGTCTTATATTGACGAAAACGGCTATCGTTATTACTCATTAGAACAATATTTTATTTTTGATATTATTATCAACATGCGTAAACTGGGAATCCCTTTGAAAGAAATTGCCGATTATATCCAAAACAGGGATGTTAATGCCTTGCAGCTTTTTTACAAACGCAAACAAACAGAATACCAGGTACAGATTGATATTATGCAACGCAACATTGCTAATCTGCAGACAAAAATCAATCACCTTGAAAAAATTAAAAATGTTACTACTGATAAGATTACTTTGGAAGAGCAAGCCGAAGAATATTATATAGCAACACCTTTCTCTGTCCCGGAAAGCTCCCTTAAAGAAAAAATAAAGCTGGTTGCCAAGCATAACTACCCTTTCGCCAGCAGCGAATTGTTAAACGAATATCTGATGGGATATATCCTGCCTAAGGACGCTCTGCAGCAAGGCAATTTTTTAGCAATGTCACATCTTTATACCCGTATCTCCCATCCTGATGAATACACCGACGTGCAAATAAAAAAAGCAGGCCTCTACGCCTCCATTTATACTCCCAACGGTTTCCATACACAATACGAATACTCTTTCAAAAAGCTTTTGGCATTCATTGAACGTAACGCTTTAACAATAATCGGCGATGTGTATATTGAACAATTAAGGAATTATTGGTCTACTGCTGATTATACAAAATATATTGTAAAAATAATGATACCTGTAGATTATCTCTAAAAAACAAGCCCCTAAAGCAATCTTTTAATTACTTTAGGAGCTTATTCGTCATTATTTTGCTTCGCTTAACACTTTTTGAAACAGCTCATGCACTTCTTTATCGGATTTTCCTTCAGCCATAGCAGCTTTGGCCTGTTCGACGGCATTTTTATAATTTTTGTGCGCTGCATCATCAGGAAGATTATCGATATCATAATTCATGACACTATTGAAAATCTCATGAATTTCTTCTACTGATTTCCCTGCAGCTTTTGCAGCCTCAACATGCTTCATGGCCATTTTATAGCGATAGCCTGCGTGGGGTGTATTAGGTAAAACATATTCCGGGTGTGACATATCTTATCCTCTCCTCTGTATTTATTTTTTGGACAAGTATATTCTACGGTATATACTCATAGTAGAGTAAAGCACTTTTTTCATAAAACTATTTTGGATAATATTGAGTCAAAATTGCGAAAAGCAAAGCTTCTCTTTTCTCCCCAACTTCACTATCTGACTAATAAATGTTATAATAAACATAACTATTACGCAACGTATTGTGTTAAAGAACCAAGGTGATACTTTATGAGCAAAAATCCTAAGCTATACTATACTGCAGGCGAGCTGGCAGATCTTTTTGAGCTGCCGAAGCAAACCTTGCTTTATTACGATAAAATGGGAATTCTGTCGCCGGAATTCATTTCTGAAAACAACTACCGCCATTACTCTCTCAAACAGTATTTGATTTTAGAGGTCATTTTGAACATGCGCAAGCTGGGAATACCTATATCTAAAATCAAGGAATATCTGGAAGAACGCAGCATTGACAGCCTGCAGGCTCTCTTACAAGCTAAAGACCGTGAATGTGAAGAAATTATTGCACATAACGAAAAAATACGCAAAAATATTCACGTTGTTTTTCAGCAGCTGGATAAAATCCGCGAAAGCCGGCTTGACCAGATAACTGTTACCTTCCGTCGTGCCAAGCGATTCCTGCTCAGTCCTGTGCCGCCGGAATGCAGCGGCGACGAAAGCATTAAAATCCTTGCCAGACATAATCTGAAGGTTTTTTCCAAAGAGCATTTCAAGGAAAAGGCTGTCGGCTGGCTGGCAGACAAAGATTGCTTTCTGGCAGGTGAATACAGCCGACCGCTGGCCTACTTTTCCAGTGTTAACCCCGATTACCATGGCAAAATGGAGTGCTACACCCGCCCTGCAGGACTCTATATGACGCAACGCTTTCAGGGTACCTTCCGTGAGCATGTACAGAAGTTGGCGGAGTTTTTTAAAGCTTATATGCAGCGTAATAAGCTGCACGCCGTAGACAATCTTTATATTATGCCCCTGAAAAATCATTGGATGACACCTGAGCCCGAAGAATATATCTACCAGATTTCCATACGGGTTGAGCCTGATGAAAATTAAAAACTGCACCATCCAGTATCGTTTCCGATACTAAGCGGTGCAGTTTTTTCTATTATGCTTTCTACTTCACCCTTAAATGCTGCGCCCCCTGTATAGCAAAGGCTTCGCCATAGGCAGCATGGGCGATTTCCTGTACGCCGAAAACAACGTCCTGCGAGCAGTTGTAGATATAGCCTTCATTGGGATAAAAAAGCTGCTTGCTTTTGATGGCGCGCATGGTCTGCAGCGACGGATCCTCTAAAAATTCCTGATTATATTTTTTGATATCAAAATTGCCGTGGTCGTTATACACCGGCATTATCAGCAAATCCGGATCAATCTTCACCAGCATTTCCTTAGTAATCTGCTGGCCGTTTTTGATTCCTGCAGCCGAAACGCCGTTGATAACGCCTGCTTCCTTGCACATGTCGTCAAAAATACACCCCTTGCCGCCGTAGGAGCTCATCAGCGAAACAAGTACAATTTTCTTCTTCTTCTGCGGCTTAAGCGCCGCTACCTGCTGCTTAACCTGCGCCAGTCTGCTGTCCATCAGCTTCACCAGCTCTTCTCCCTTACTGTCGGCGTGCATGGCTTTGGCGATAGTGCGCACGTTTTGCCTGATATCCTCAATAGTCGCCGGTCCTTTCAGTACGATAACATTCATGCCCAAATTACGCAAGTTTTCGACACGGTTCATGTCGCTCCAATCGTAGGCAAAGACCACATCCGGCTTCAGCGCCAGCACCTCTTCGGCCGAAGGATTCTTGATTTTATGCTGAATTTTTTTAGCCTGTTCTACAAGGTTGGAACTTATCGGATCATCGGCCAGATAATTGACGGCAACCAATTTATCTTCCATGCCCAGCCCCATTATTATACCATCACTGCTAAGCGCCAGCGTCAGCACCTTTTGCGGTGCCTGCTTAAACGTGGTTACGGTTCCATGCTCATCAGTTACTTTATAGCTTCCGTCTGCGGCAGCGTCTTTTCCGCCGCTGCCTTGTCCGCAGCCTGTAACTAAAAGCAGCAGCAACAGCAGTAAACAAAAAATTTTCTTCATGCTTCATGCCTCTATTCTCATCATTTTACCTTTGCTGTATTGACATATATGCAGCAATACCGACAATACAGTAATTTATATTATAAAGTATATAGCGCTATGATAGTCAAGAGGGATTACAGTAATATTCCCCTCCCCACACGTCAAAAAGGCAGCGCATTGCGCCGCCTTAATGTCATATCGTTATGCTATTAGAATGTATATTCTGCGCCGATGATGAAGGAACGTCCTGCCATCGGATATCTTGCTTCACCGTTTTTGTACAAGCCGCCGAATTCAGCATAGCGTGCATTGGTAAGATTGTAGCCATTAATAAACAGCTTAGCATTATCATTAATCTTATACTGTGCACCAAGATCTAAGGTGAAATAGCTGCTGTCTACAAAATTCTTTTCAGATTGTCCGGTAACAGCATTAGCATTCAGGGTAAACAGCCAATCAGCATTCTTATACTTCAAGCCGGCACGATAAATATTCGGCTTAGTAGTCAAATCCTTGGCAAAGCCGTAGCCCTTGTCCTGCTTAACCTGTACATAAGTATAAGAAGCATACGCAGATAAGTTATCATCAAAATCATGATTCAAGCTCAATTCCAAACCACGACGTTTTTCTTTATTAACGTTAATAGCTTGGGTAGTTGTTCCGCCGTCCCATACCCAGTCAATAGCGTCCTTGATATCACTATAGAATACACTGGCAGAAATATCCGTCTTATCATTCAGCTTTGTATTGCCACCAAAGGTCCAAACATAACCTTTTTCCGGTTTAAGGTTAGGATCGCCGTAAGTCGGGTACATGCCCGGCTGATACCAGAACAGATCATCTGTAGTAGGTGCATTAAATACACGTCCCCAAGATAAGTAAGCATTGCTGTTTTCATCAAACTTTTTATTCAAAGCAACCTTAGGAGTAACCTCGCTGCCATACTTGCTGTGATGATCATAACGCAAGCCGGCATTTAATTGCCATGTAGGAGCAAACTCCCATCTGTTTTCCGCAAAGATTGCTTTATTATTAATATCACGCTTACCGGTGTATAATGCGTTATTATCAACCGTAGTCTTGTAATATTCCAAACCTGCAGTCAATTCATCAGTATCACTAAATTTAAAGTTCTGTTGCGCCTCTATACCGATTGTAGAATCTGTAAAGTTAGATTGTCTACTTGCAACTGGAGATCTGAAATGAGCATGTTGGTAGTTTTTATATACCTGAACATAACCTCTTTCATCACTGCTTTCGTTCCAATCATAACGTAAAGCAACATTATTGCTGATACGTTTATGACTATCAGTATTACCAAAGCCGGAATAACCGAACGGAGAACCGCCGTCAGCATTGATATGCTCAAAGTTAACGCCAATGCGGTTATCCTCGCCAACCTTCTGGTCCAGCTTAACAATAACACCGGTATCATCATAGCCGGAGTTCTTCAGCAGCTGAGATTTGCCGTTAGCATTTTTAAATTTATATTCGCCTCTGCGTTCTTTGGTCGCAGAAACAATAAGGCCTAAGCCGCTGTCGTTACTGCCGCTGGCAGAAATTGCATACTGTTCGGCATTCCAACTGCCGCCTGCAGCTTTAACGGTAACATGATTACCAATTTCACTGCCTTTTTTCATAATAACGTTAATTACGCCGCCGACTGCATCGGTACCATACAGAGCAGAACCGCCGCCCTTAAGTACTTCGATACGTTCGATTGCATTAACAGGAGGCAGCCAATCGGCACTGCTGTTACCACTGCTGCCAAGGTTCATTCTGCGTCCGTCAACCAATACCAAAACTCTTTCATCGCCATTGAGCAGAATCTTGTCCTGACCCATGGAGGAGCCTTTGGCACCGCTACCTAACACGTTAACACCGGGAATTGCTCTTAAAGCATCAGAAGCACTTGCATAATTCTGATCAGCAATTTCTTCCTTGGTAATTACGCTGATATCAGCAGGTGTATCAACTTTCTGTGTCGGAACACGGCTGGCAGTTACCACCATATCCTCCAGCGCGAACTCCTGCAAATCCTCCTGTGCAAACACTGTGCCCCCCCATACTACAGTTGTGCCTGCAAGCAAGGACACCATTACAGCATTACGTAAGCTTTGAACCTTTTTCATACTCTAAACCCACCTTTGAAATAATTTATAGCATACCATCCGCCTCTATACTTTCAAGACAGGCGTACAGCAAAACTAGCTTTCTCTCTCAGCTATCAGTTTATCTTCTTATCACTTACTCGTCAACGGCAAAAATAGGGATATTATTTCGCCGCAAGCATTTATTTACTTACTTTATATAATGAACATCATAGGCAACTGACTGCACACACTTAGCTTCTGCATCATAATCAAAAAGCAACACCGCAGGCTCACCGCTGTACGCCAGCTTCAGCTCGCCTTGGTCGATAACCACGCTCTGCCCCACATTCATATCCATCCACTGCGGGGAACCGGTCTGATTGCAGACAATTATCGTCACATCAGTTACCTTAGATGCATGCAGCCAAGCGGGAAGCGGATTACCGCATACCTGTGTCGGCGGCCAGGCAGCAACGTCGACAATTATTTCGGCACCGTGTGCCTTGGTTCCCTCATAATATTCCGGGAACCACAGGTCAGCGCACACCAGCACGCCTGTCTGCAGTCCGCTGCAGGGAAGCACGGTAAAACTGTCACCCTTGCGCGCCCAAGACTCGGATGCCATGCACTCGCCAAAGAGCTTGCGGTGACGGCCGATGATTTCACCATCAGGACCAAAGACAAGACAGCTGTTGAAGTTTTTATCACAGGCAGCATCATATTCGCCGCAGCCTAAAAAGAGGGTAATGCCATATTCACAGCACAATTTACGCAGCGGCTCCAGCTCAGGTGACGGTTGTGGCACTACCACAGCGTTTTCATCTATGCGATAAAAATAATATCCCTGTACTGCCATCTCCGGCGTTAATACCCAGTCTGCGCCCTGCTCCGCAGCAATGCGCACTGCCTGCTCCAATATCTGCAGATTGCGCTCCTGCGGACCGCAGCTGAGCTCTAAATGACATAAAGCAATTTTCATTCCATTGCCTCCGAAAATTCTAAACAATCATTTTTTCTATTTTATTGTATATACTAAGAATATAGTCAAGCAAAAGATACTACCAAGCAGCTTAGTTATGTCAAAAGATATGTAGAAAATACCTGTTAGATGTCAGAAGCATTACCTGACGCATTATTTATTAACAAAGAAACGTCAGCGAAGCGAAATACTTTGTTAAGCACCCGACGCTGACGTTTTTTTACTTTTGTATGCGTTTTATCGCTTCACGCTTCATGCTGCATTCCGCGCCATAGTCAGACTTATCCTCGAAGCCATACCAACGCGCGAAGCAACCGCCGCCGCACAATTTAAAATCATCGCATTGACGGCAAAAATCCATAGACTCGGCAATCACCTGCTTAGTTTTTTCTACCAAAGCAGGCTCTAAGCCGTTATATACATTACCAAGGTAAAAATCCGCATTGCCTACCAGCGAGGAGCAGGCGTAAATATCCCCCTTGGCATCCACAAAGGCTGCTTCACCGTTCATGGCGTAGCAATGGCCGAAGGTCAGACTGCAATCCTTACACAAAAGCTGCGCCCGCTCCTGCTGCGCAATCGCTATGCGCATTCCTGTGAGCTTCGCCAGCTCGTCGCAGCGCGCAAAAACGCGCTGCATAGCCTGCTGCATCGCTGCAGGCGTTGGCGGCTGCAGATTGCGGCCACGTCCCCGCCCGCGCAGGATGTCAAAGCCGATTTTACGGATGTTGCCCAAAAAATAGGCAAAATCTACGATGCCTTCCAGTGTATCTACATTTTTCGATGTCACTACACAGGTTACGCCGCAGGCAATATTGTTGCGGCGTAAAACCTCAATACCTTTGAGGATTTCTCCGGTCGCACCGTAGCCATTCTTTTTCAGCCTCAGCTTATCATTGACAGCCGGTCTGCCGTCAAGGCTCACGCCGATAGCAACCTTATTTTTATAGAGATACTTGGCAATCTTATCAGTAAGCAAAGAGCCGTTAGTCTGCAGCTGCAGTACGGCAGGCAGCTTTTCCTGATGCACATAATCTACCACTGCCTTCAGGCAATCAAAGTTCAGCAGCGGCTCGCCGCCGCTGAACTGAATTACGAAGCGTTCACCGCCGTCCGCCGCCAGCTTAACTGCTGCCAACGCTGTTTCCGGTGACATCATACTGCGTTCATGCTCGGCAGCATAGCAGTAACGGCAGGCAAAGTTGCACTGGCCGGTCAGGCTCAGCACTAACATTTTAATGCCCATCTGCTCTGTCCTCCAGCTCGCCCTCCATATCAAGGTAGAGCTTTTGCAGCTCTTCTTTGGTTTCCGGCTTAGCCTGCCACAGTCCGCGCTGTTCTGCCTCCAGCAGAATTTCCGTCATGCGCTGCAGCGCCCAGGGGTTCACATCACGCAGCCATTCCTGTACTGCCGGGTCAAAGGTATATTTTTCAGCATATTTTTCGTACATCCAGTCCTCCATAACGGCGCTCGTCGCATCCCATTGGAAGCTGTGCGCAATCATGTTGGCCATATCGGCAGCGCCCTTATAGCCATGCTGCATCATGCCCTTGATAAACTTAGGATTAATCGCCTCGCTGCGGAACAGGCGCTTTGCCTCCTCCTGCACGCTGTGCATCGTCACACGCGTCCTGTCGCTACTATCGCCGCAGTAGGAGCGCGGCGCGCTGCCCTTAATCGAACGCACTGCTGCGATCATGCCACCATGATATGCATTGTAGTCATCACTGCTGAGCATATTTGTTTCGTGGTTATCCTCGTTTTTAATCGTAATATCCAAGCTGCCCATACGCTTGCGGAACTGCTGCGGCAGGAATTTACCCTTGGTTTTGCCGCCATAGGCATGACCGCCCCAACGTACATAAACATCGGCAATATCATCAATGGTTTCCCAGTTCTTGCTTTCCAACAGCGCCGCAACGCCTGCGCCATAGGTTCCCTGCGCATCGCCAAAGACGCGGAAGGCCGCCTGACGCCATGCTGCAGCGTGCTCCATACCCTCCTGCTGCTCCAGCTCCCTGGTATCCTCCTGAATATGCTTGCGTACAAAGTTTAAGTCATCAGGCTCATCCTGCTCCGCTGCCAACAGCACCGCCTTATCCATCACTTGCATTACCGACGGCATAGTATCGCGGAAGAGGCCGCTGATACGCGCCGTAACGTCAATACGCGGACGTTTGAGCTCCATCAGCGGAATGACCTCCAGGCCGTTGATACGCAGGCTGCCGCTCTGGTACTTGGGACGGATGCCCATGAGATAGAGGAATTCAGCAATGCACTGGCCATGACTGCGCATATTCGCGCCGGACCAGAAGACCATACCGATATTTTCCGGATAATGACCTTCCTCCGCAATGAAGCGCTCTACCACCTGGTCGCCCAGTGTCTGGCCGATTTCCCATGCCGCCGGAGTTGGCAGGCAGCGCGGGTCCACACCGTAGAAGTTGCGTCCTGTCGGCAGCAAATCAGCGCCGCCGCTGGAGGGCGCACCACTAGGACCAGGCTCGATATATTCGCCCTCAAAGCCACGCAGCATATTGGTAATTTCCTGCTTCGTTAAAAGCAGATTGGGGTAAAGTGTATCTACAATATAGTTGCATACCACTTCCAGCTTTTCTCTGCTTTCCGCCGGTGCCTGCTGCACCCAGGGCAGCTGCAGAGCGTCGGCAACAGCTTCCTTCACAAAGTCACGCTGCTGCAGGCAGCGAATCAGCTCTCGGCACTGATTGGCGATACGGTCAATCAGCATACCATAGGTGATATTCAGCGGTTCGTATATCAGGCTGCTGTTTTCCAGCAGATAGTAATAATCAAAGCCATACAGCGCAGCAATTGCCTGCGTCAGGCTGGGGATATTGCCGTTATCAAGACGCAGCAGCAGCCACAGATAATCCTCCAGCTGCTGGTCCTCCGGCGGCTGTCCCATAATATGCAGGCCTGTGTGTACCTCCATATTCTTCAAATCCGTAATGTAATTATGCAGATTCATCACGTATTCGTCGAAGGGCTTTTCTTCATCGTAAGTAACCTCATCCTGCAGGTTGGCCTCGGCAACCTTCGCCAGTACAAGCTCCTGCAAGCGCGGCAGATTATCCGGCTGCGTGCTGCTGAAGTGCACGTATTCGTCCATGAGCTTTTCCAGCTCCTCCAGCTCGTCGTACACTCCCGCTTGTGTCTGCGGCGCCGGCAAATGCTCAATCAGGCAGGCAGCGCCACGGCGTTTTGCCTGAATGCCCTCACCGGTAATAGTGATGTTATAAGGATAAATATTCGGCAAATCTCCCAGCGCCAAATCCGGGTAGCAGCTGCAATCAAGGCCGGCGTTCTTGCCCGGCAGCCATTCCAGGCTGCCATGCGTACCGATATGTGCAACAGCGTCTGCCTGCCAAACATCGCGTACCCAACGGTAGAAGGCAAGATATTGATGCGTCGGTGCAACGTAAGGATCGTGGTAAATTTTCTCCGGGTCCTCGCCAAAACCACGCGGCGGCTGCACGGTTACGAAAACATTGCCGTTCATCGTTCCCGGTACCAGGATATCGCCGTCATATTCCATGACAGTGCCGGGCGCTTCGCCCCAATCCTTCACCAGCTGCTCCTGCACCTTTTTGTCCATCAGCGCAAAGAATTCTCTATATTCTGCTCCCGTCAGCTTATAGGCAGCATCAACCTGCTTTTCCGTCAGCATACTGCGGTCATTGGTGGCATTAGCCGTCAGCTGTTTGATAAATTCCTTCGTATCCTCAGGAATCCAATCTACCTTATAGCCACGCTCGCGCATAGCAGCCAGCACGCGACGGATGCTTTCGATTGTATCTAAACCGATAGCACTGCCGATATTGGAATTACGTGGCGGATAGTTATGGAAAATAATAGCGATTTTCTTCTCGCTGTTGGCCTTGTGGCGCAGCATCGCCCACTTCTTCGCCTTGGAGGCCATGCGCTTTACACGCTCCATATTAGGCAGATAGCGGACATCGCCGTTTTCCAGAATTTTTTTGTGTGCTATAGGCACGCCGTGAATAATACCATCAAATTCCGGCAGAGAAACGCTGATGGAAACCTCCATGGCGTTCATGCCTTCAAAGCTGTCCTTCCATTCCTCAAAGGGCGCAATTGTCGTATAGGCAGCCAAAACCGGTACGTTAAGCTTTTTCAGATAATCAAGGTTAATCGAACCGCCGGTAGTCATGGAAAACTTCATGACATTCAGCAACACATCGATTGCAGGCACACCGTCCGCATTGCAGAAGAAGCTGTTGAAAACCTGCGTCAGACTGGGCATGCCCATCTCCTCCACCGGCATGCCGTTGCTGAAAACGCAGACAGCGTTGACGCCCTGTGCTTCCAGCTCTTCTATTATCGCAGTCTGGTAGGTCAAATCGCCCCACACCCATTCGTCGCGATAAAAAAGAATACCGGCTGGGGGGGGGTCGGACGGCCGCTGACGCAAAAATCACGCTGGTATTCCGCTAAATCGGTATATACCTTTTTCGCGCGCGGGTGATAAATACCGCACCAGTGAATCGGGTTAGGCTCATCGACTGTAATAGTCTCACCTTGCAACAGCTGCTGCAGATATAACCACAGATTGCTATAGTTGATTTCGCCGCCGAACATGCAATATTTTTTGATAACAGCAAGCTGCTCTGGTGTCAGTCCCTGCGCCAGCTCGCCCTCCTTGCTGCCGGCAGCATCAATATAAAAGGGCAGGCGCAACTGCTTCAGCAAGCTTACACAGCGCTGCAGAAACGGTGTATCCAGACCTGTACCCATCCATTTCATAATGACCAGCTTGGAGCCGGCAAGCTCCTTGTGCCATTTATCATCCCAAGCCGTCGCATCTGTAATCCAACGGCAGGCGCAGGCATTATCTAGCTTGCCTTCCTGCTGCAGCTTTTCCATAGTCTGCTGCATCATACCCATGCGGCGAATAACATTCGTCAAGAAAATAACCTTCATAATTTCCACCTCATCTTAAAAGAACTGCTTCTGCATTCTGCGCAGCAGATACAGGAAGTACGGCGTACCTAAAAACGCCGTCATAATGCCTACACGCACCTCTGCCGGCGGCATAATAATGCGTCCCAGCGAATCGCAGAATACCAAAAAGGCTGCGCCGCCAAGTGCGCTGGCAGGCAAAAGCACGCGATGGTCAGGACCGATAAGCATACGCATCATATGCGGAATAACCAAGCCGACAAACCCGATATTACCACTGACGCAAACGGAGGTAGCAGTAGTCATAGCTGCTACAAAAAGCAGCCCCATGCGGAAAGCAGTAACAGGCATACCAACGGCTTTGGCTTCCGTTTCGCCCAGCACCAGAATGTTCAGGTGACGTGCCAGCAGGCACATAATAACAATGCCGCACAGCACAGGTCCCACTGCCAGATATACGTGCTCCCAACGACGGTAATCAAGACCGCCGACCATCCAGAACAGATATTGCTGCAGCTTCTGCTCGTTCATAAAGGTGAGCAGACCGGAGGTAATCGCACCCAAAAGCATACCCACGGCAACGCCTGCCAAAAGCAGCGTCATAACAGGTATTTTGCCGTTACGCATCGCCAAAAATACCGTCAGGCACACAGCACAGATACTGCCGCAAAAGGCAAAGGCCGGCATAGCAAACATGCTGCCAGAGGCTGCACCCAAAGCAATAGAAAGCACGGCACCGGTAGCAGCACCGGAGGAGATACCGATAAGACCGGGATCAGCCAGCGGGTTGCTGAAGATGCCCTGCATTACAGCGCCGGAAATCCCCAGCGCCGCACCTACAAGCACACCTACCAGCATACGCGGCAGACGGATATACCAGATAACGGCAAGCTGCTCCCTGCTGTAATCAGCATCCGTAAAGCCTGGCAGATTCAACTGAGAGCCGATAACTGCCAGCGCTTTGCCCACAGGCACATCTATCTGACCGAAGGTCAGCGATACACAGGCAATAACAACTAAGAGAACTGCTAAAAGAATAATAGCCAATGGACTCCGTTCACGTTTAATAATCATCTACAAACACACTTCCTCAAAAAATTTCCGGATATACAGCATGCGCGATGTTTTCAATAGCATCGACAATATGCTGGCTGGCAACATAGCGGTATTTGTCCGAAACAAACTTAATCTGCTTGTTGCGTACAGCCTTGACATCACGATAAGCAGGGTCATTCATTACGGCATAAGCATAACCCTGCACATCCTGTTTATTGTTATAATTCCAGGTCGGCAGCATAAAAATATCCGGATTTATGCGTACCACCTGTTCCTTGCTGATAGCAGGCATACCATGCTCACTCTTGTTTTCATCGGCAACAATGGCTGCGCCGTTAATTACATGCGCCATCGTCAGCATGCTGTCGAGCAAATCTCCTCTCCGCCCCATGGCAGAGGTAAAATTAAAGGCTACAGCAACGCGCCTTTCGCTTGACGGAATCCGCCGCAAGCGTTTTTGCAGCTGCTGCAGGTGCGTGTCCATCTTATGCACCATCAGCTCCCCCTGCTGCTTTTCGCCCACCGCTGCAGCTATGCCGCGGATTTTTTCGCACATCTGCTGATAATTATGCGGACTGCGCGCTATATACACAGGCACGCCCAACCCCTCCAGACTGCGGACCAAATCACTTGAGGTAGCAGTCGAAGCAACAACAAGATCAGGCTGCAATGCGTAAACCGCTTCCGTATTATCCGGCACCTTGCGTCCCACAGTATAGGCCTGCTCCTTGGTAATAAAGCTTATTTCGCTGTCGCCCGCCCAACGGCTGTAGGCCATAATGCGTTTTATGTCAACTAAATCGGTAAGGATTTCATCCGTACCATATGTAAGCGAAACTATCCGCTGCGGCTTATGCTCAAAGTGCAGCGTCCTTCCGGCATCGTCCGTAACGCTGTAGGCTGCATCCGCCGCTGGCGGTGCAGGAACATCGGCAGCCTGCTGCTTACTGCATCCTGCAGTAAATACCAAAAGCAACAGGCTTATAATCATCAATAGCTTTTTCATAGACCACCTACTCTACTTTATTCTTTTTCCTGCGGATAAAGCAATTCCACAGTCGCTCCAGCATGTAAGCACTGCCCTGCAGGCCTACCATCGGCTGCTTGGTAATAAACACCTCATCATTCGTAGGATAGCAGATATTGCAGGCATCAAAGCTGCACTGCTTTCTGCGATAAAGAACCGAGCTTTCGCTGCTGCTTGCCAGCAGCAGTACATTTTCACAGGTTTTAAAATATTCACTGATGGCAGCATCGTCCACGCCGACAGTGTAAATCGCCTCTGCAGTGTCGCAGGCAGGCGCATCTTTGAGCGGTTGCTGGCAGATGACCGTCAGCCTGCCGATGTCAGTCCATTCCGTGCGCAGCGTCTGTGCGAGGCACAGCGCCTGCGTCGCAGGCGCGCTGACGAGCACGTTGTCAAACCACATGCTACCCCAAAGCGCAATCGCTTCATTATTACGGCTCATCAGGTAATTATCCTGCGCCTGAGCTTCTGCCGTCACCTTGTCCAACGCAGGAGCCGGCAACTGCGCGTTTATCTGCTGCAGCCAGCGCAGCGTTCCCTGCACACCGTAAGGCAGTCCGGCAAAAATATACGGCGTGCCGTATTGCTTCTGCAGATATTCGGCAAGCGGCAACCCCAGCTCCGCATTCGTAACAATGTTCAGCGCAGCTTCAGGCAAACGCTGCAGCTACTCCAGCGCGCATTCGCA
>ERZ791617.380-NODE-380-length-30871-cov-9.31036_pt1 | contig 30871 bp, 22 predicted proteins | sample MGYA00510272_ERZ791617 | MGnify/ENA primary metagenome ERZ791617 (study PRJEB30046, sample SAMN00715200) | human gut metagenome | study: EMG produced TPA metagenomics assembly of the A metagenome-wide association study of gut microbiota in type 2...
TTAGTGATGAATTCGCTCGTCTTACCGCATGATGGTGAAAACGGCAAAGTATATGGATAAATACTATCTTGATCCACTCATCGGACTGATTCCGGGAGGTGTCGGAGACACGATATCAAGTTTGCTTGCCTTCCCGTTCATATACTATAGCCTCTGTGTAGTGAAGTCTATTCCGCTGACCTTGGCTGTCATATACAACATCCTGATAGATGTCATGCTTGGAGCCATACCGGTTATCGGTAATGTGTTTGATATATTCAAGCGTTCGTATGTTGATAACTTGAAGCTGATTACGGGCTATATCGAGGATGATAAGGAGATAATCAACAAAGTGCGAAAGAAAGCATTTGCCACGGCAGTGCTTATAGCCATTGTATGTTTGTTGATTTACTTGGTAGTAAGGGCTGCAATATGGGTGGCCAGCCGGCTCTTCTAACCATACTAAATATCCACAAAATGGGTACAAATCGTGCCTAACCGGGCAAGCACGTTACCCACTTGGGGCAAGCACCGTACCCAACATGGGCAAGCACCGTGCCCATTTTTCAAAGATTGGCGACCATTTTCCAGTGGTGTGGTTTTATCTTTTATACTAGATAAATTCGGGAACAAAGTTTCTTTTCTTCTCTGCCATGCCACTATTTGGCACAGCTTCGTAGTATCTTTGCAACCGTAAAACAAAAATAATAACATGACGACTATAGGAAAGACAGAGAAATTGAAGTTTATCTGCAATCCATGAACCATTATGGACTTGTAGGGGTCGCAACTTATCAATACCTTTGTCCTGCCAAACCCGAATCGGTCATCAGGAATGCAATATCCACAAGCAGACGGGGGCGATTGGGGGCAATAGTCTAAACGCGAAAGGAATAGCTTATGTTTAGAGGAATGACAAAATTTGTCTGCGATAACTGCGGACATAAATTCAAGGGAATGGACTTTGAGTATTGCGCCACGGCGTTCACCGCCCCGGTAAAATGCCCTGAATGCGGCAGTTGGCACACCCGACCTTTTTCCGGTTTGTTTTTCAGTTCTAACAAATACATCTATAAGGAGATCTGGAAGACATTGGATGAAAAAATGAACAACACTGAAAACAATAATATATGAACGACGGATTATTCTTTCGTCCCTTCGTCGGCTCGTCATACGCCGACGGAGGACTCTTCGGCAAGCGCATAATGGTGCTTGGCGAGAGCCATTACTGTGATGAGGGCTGCGCCGACTGCGGCGACTGCCTTCGTCATCGGGAGTGTATGGAGTTCACCAATAGTGTAGTGAAGCAATATCTCGACGACAGAGTGGAGCGGCAGAGATGGATGCAGACGCTGCTGAAGTTCGAGCGCTCGCTCGTGGGCAGGGAGACCGACCAGGCATTGAGACAGAGGATATGGCAGTCGGTGGTGTTCTACAACTATCTGCAAGTGGCAATGGGAGGTCCGCGTGAGGCTGGTACTTCTGCGCAATACCGCCAAGCCGGCGAGGCACTGTTCTGCATGATGGAAAGATACCAGCCAGAATATCTCATCGTATGGGGCAACCGCCTGTGGGACAAGCTTCCCGGCGAGCGTTGGACCGACGGCAGGGACATCATCGTGGATGGCTATCGCGTGGCAACAGGAACTTATACCCTGGCAAGCGGCAGACGGGTGAAGGTGATGGCTGTGAACCATCCGTCGGTGGGCTATTCGTGGGACTACTGGCACAGGGTGATAACGGAATTCTTGGGATAAAGGAGACGATATGAACAACAGAGTGAAATTCTATAGCTGGCTGATAACGCAGCTTAGTCGCCGGCCTATGACATTTGCTGAGATTGCCGATGCCTGGATGGATGCTACGGCTAATGTTTTCAGGGAGGAGCTGCCGCTGCGCACGTTCCACCGCTACCGCAAGTGTATAGAGTCGCAACTTGGCATCATGGTGGAATGTGGCGGCAAGGCTGACGGCTATCGCTATTACTTGAAGAAAGACCCCGTGGAGTGTGACGAGATAACGGAGTGGATGCTCAGTGCCTTGCGACTGGCATCGCTGCACGACATGCTGCAATACCACAACAAGGTGATGCTCGAGTCACCACCCCACAACTCCGAATACCTCGAAGACATACTCTCTGCTATAGACAAGCAGTATCTGCTAAAATTCCACTACGCCACGCCATTCGGCGTGGAGAAGGACTTTGCCTTGTTGCCTGCTTTCGTGAGGTTATTCAAGCAGCGCTGGTATGTCATTGGAGTGAACGAGAAAGAAGAGGTGCGCTGTCTGCCGTTCGACCGCATAACCTTCATGGAGACAGTATGCAAGAAGCATCCTCTGCCGGCAAAGATAAAGCGACAGCTCAACCCCGAAAACTACTTCGACGGTTGTTTCGGCATCATGCGTATGGAGGAGGAACCGATAGAGAAGGTGCGCATACGTGTATTCTATCCGGAATACAACTATATAGAGGAGGTGCCGCTGCACGACAGTCAGGAGAAGGTCGGCGAGTATGCCGACGGTGCGTATCGTGAATACACGCTCCGTGTGCGCCCCACCCGCGACTTACTGCAGGAACTGCTGTGGCACGGACGCAACATCATGGTATTGAAGCCGGAAAACCTGCGGCAGAAGATGATTGCAATATTGAAAGACATGACGAAGAGCTACGAAACGGGAGAGTGTCTCAACGGGGAATAAACGCCTGACGCCCTAATGAACGATTTGGGGTAATCCTCATCACCTGTCCCATAGATTATAGTCGATGACACTGTTGTCATCCTGGCGGTTTGCCTTGCAGCCGCTTGGCTGACTTACAGTGTCATTCTCTTTATCGGCATCGTGACTGCGCATGAAGAGCGATACCGCGAGTATGCAGACAAGCGCTGCCACGAGGGCAATGAGGAAGGAGATGATGCGGAGGTCACGTTGGCTCCTCATGAAGCGATTGCGCAAGGCTTCTATACTGTCGGGACGCTGCGAGGCATCCTTCACGGTGCATATACGCGACATCCTGCGCAGTTTCTTGCTGCCCACAGCCACAGCCATATCCTCCATCACCATACCGAGAGAATATATGTCAGCCCCGGGTTCGGCTACGGCACCCTCCAGAAGTTGCTCCGGGGCAAGGTATCTGTAAGTGCCTGCCGGCATCTTCAACACTCCGAAGAGGTCGCTGTCGGAAAGTCCGAAGTCTATTATCTTCACGTTCTTCCCCATGTGTGTCACCATGATGTTCGCCGGTTTTATGTCGCGGTGTACAATCTGCTTGCTGTGCATATAATCCAATGCGTCCATCATCTGCGACACTATTCTGAAGGCAAGTTCTGAGGAGAGTCTCTTTTCATCTATCAGCGTCTGCAGCGTGTCGCCGTCCACCTGTTCCATCACAATGGTATAGCCCATGCCGGCAAAGCGCTCCATGGCAAAGGTGCGGCAGATGTACGGATGTTCGAGTTGCAGACCGATTTCAAACTCTTTCACTATCGCCTGCTGATATATGGGAGTGAGGAGGAAATCCTCTTTCAGACATTTCAGCATGTAGCGTTTGCCATACCTCGTGGCTGCAAACAGGCGTGTAGGTCCGGAATTTGAAACATAACACTCCTGGATGTTGCCAAATCCCTTCTCTTCAGGCATAGGGTCGGCAGCCATCTCCTTGTCTATCGACTCGGTGAAGCCTGATGTGTAGTCGCAGTCCAGAGAACCTGCAGCGTCGGTTATTTGTTTTGAATCGTCTTGCATAATGTAGTAATCCCATATCGGCAATCAGCCTGTTTATTTTTTCAGCTTCAATACGGTGAGTCCGCCGTTGCGGCCAGCCACGAAAGGCATGGTATGTTCGCCATTCCTGTCTATATACGGCAGCAGCAGCGGCTGTCCCTTGATGAAACATCCCGTGCAGAAGCGGTCGCCACTAAGCAGTTTGCTGTTTGCCGATGCCACCACCTCATATATGCTGTTTCCCATATAACGCAGAGTTATCAGTCGGTTGGGGCTCCACCCTATCATTATCTCCATGCCTACGGTCAGTTCTCCGCTCGTCAGCTGGTCTGCCATGAAGAAAGAGGAGTTGTATTTCGTGCTGCTCTTCAGCCAAAACACGAAAGCCTTGTAGTCGGCATGTCCGGCGTATTGCGCCAACAGGTCGAGAGTGGAAATCCTCGGCTTGTGGTCGTCAGCCACATATCCGTACAGGCGCTTCATGGTGGATGCCGAAATATTCTTTCCAGCCTTCTTTCTAAGATACAGTGAAAACTCTTCAAAGTCGGTCGTCGTACTCAGAGACTTTCCGTATTTCTCCTCAATGAGCAGTTTCAGTTCTTCTATTTCTGGTGTCGTCATAATCAGTCTGTAATGATGTTCTTGAATAATTTCCAACCGTCGCTCGCCTTGTAGATGTTCACCCTTCCCTTGGGCACATGCACACGGCAGGTTCCGAAGATGCCCGTTCCTTCGGTAGCAAAAGTCTTGGCATTGCATACAGGCGGCAGTTGGGCATCCACATATATGTCGGTGAGCGGACAGTCGGAGAAGGCATAGTCGGAAATCATCTCCGTCTTGCTGCCAAGGTGCACCACACGGAGCTGCTTGCAGCCCTGGAAGGTTGCCGTAGGCACCAAGCGCAGACCGCCCGGCATTTTCACCTCCTTCACCTTGCTGTCAATGAAGACGCCGGTACCGAGCGTGGTGATGTTGTCAGGAAACGTGAATGTCTCTATGCTGCACTCCCTGAAGGCGTAGTTGCCGATTGATGTGACAGTAGGCGGCAATGTATAGCTTCCGCTCTTGCCCATCGGGAACCATACGATGCGTGTGGCATCGGCATTGAGCAACACACCGTCCTTGCCGATATAATGGGTGTTGGCTCCCGACACACTGATGCCCCGCAATGCCGAACAGCCGCTTGACGGCAATACGAATGCTGCCGATGCCGGTATGCTTATGTCTTCGAGAGTTGTGCAACGGGCAAAGGCATCCTTCTCTATCGTTGTAGTGCCAGTAGGCAAGGCTATCTTCACCAGACTTTCACAACCGGCGAACAAACCTTGTCCCACGACATTGTCTGAGGCATATCTCGAACCGTCGTAGGGGTCGCCTCCTGCAACTATCCTGGCATCCGTCAGGTCTGCATCAGAAAGTCTGCCTGCCGTCGCCGCATAATCAAGTCCACGGCCCATCATCTCTCTCAGACAACGCAGGTCGTCGCCATTCAAAGATCCCGCTATTGAGAGTCTGGTATAGGTATACAGTCCCTTGCCCAACAACGAGCGCAGCTGTCCTGCCTCGCCGAGCATTACGGCATCACCCGTGGTGAATGTTATCGGTGTTCCTATGGTTTCGCCCATCCGGCTCTTGGCGTATGGCCATATCAGATACGTGGCATTACGATTGAGGTCGGAAATCAAGAGAGTCTGCCGTCCCTTGCCTTTCTGACAGTCTGTGAGCTGTACTCTCTGTCTGTCATCGGCAGCAGAGGAAAGGGCATACAGGCATCCGGTCTCCGTTATTGTCTCTCCGCCATCGTCGGTTATCTCATAACTGACAATCACGCTCATCGGTCCGTGGCTGACGATGCTTGCCTCGCTCACCGATGGCTTCTCGTTGGGCAGAGTGGTGAAGGTCAGCGTGTTTCCCCTTACTGTCGTCCTTCCGTTGTAGCCCTCAAGCATATAATAGTAAGTGGTGGCAGGGATGAGTCCTGTGATGCGTGCCGTAGCCGACGGGGTGTTGCCGCCGGCAGCCGGTATCGTCTGACTCATCTCCTCCGTCATGCCGTATCTGAAACACAGCTGCGGCATCTCCGTCTCGCCTTCTACCATGGCAGAACCATTAAGCGTGGCTTCCGTACGTGTAATTTCTGTGGCTGGCAGCGTGGCGATGTGCGGCTCCAGATAGTCGGGTTTGTCGCTGGCACACGAGAAGAGGCAAGCGACAAGCAGCATGCAACAAAGAGCCGACAGCTGCTGACTGGCAATTCGCCACAAGGATATATGACGGGCGTTACGCCATATTATTGGTATGCATTTGTCATTTCTCATTCTTATCCCTCCATAGTTTTATACCCACACCAAGACTTCCCTGCCATTGCTTCCCGGCAATGGTGACGGCAGATGCCGACACGGCGATGCGACCGAACGACAGGAGCGCACCAGCCTCGCCTGCCACTCCCTTATGGGTAAGTCCGTTGTTCTGCATATATCCGCCGCCCTCGCTCTCTGCCAACTGCCATGCCACGGCACTGCGACCATATCCAATGCCCTCGAAGAGAGACAGGTTTCTGGTCAGACGGTGTACTGCTCCGGCGGTCACGGTGTAATGGCTTTTGGCAGTATTGCCGGAATAATATGGTTTCTCTGCTGCTCCGCCTATGCTGCCGTCTTTTGAGCAACTGCCGCGAGTGGTGCCTATATTACCGAAATCGGTGCTGGCATGAACAAAGAATCCATGGCGACGCATCATGGCAAAGAAGACTCCATACGAAGGTCCGTTGTCGTGGGCGCTGACGGTGGCAAGGGCATATAGGCACAAGGGCAATCTGGGTCTGGTCTTGGCCACGGTGACGGTATCTACTACTGTCCTCACCTGCACGATGGTGTCGTGGCGCTCCGTAACGGCGGGCTTCGGCAGAGTCAGTTTCATCTCATAGGTCATGCGGCTCTCCAATGCCATCCCCAACTTATAGTCGCGAAGCACGCCCCAATCCGGATGCTTCAGCGTTATCATCTTGGTTCCCTTCGGCAGATAAAGCCATATCTCGCCCACCTCGTCCTTGCGCTTCACTATGCCCAAAGGTGTGGAAAAGGCAAAGTCAGCCGGAGCCTCAACCTTCACCAGGGCACAAGCCTCATCATTGAGGTCGCGCACGCTGTTGACAAAGGCACTCACGTCGTTTGGCAGGATACGGAAACTGCTCACCGAGAATTCTTGTGAGAGCGCACTGCCTGCACTAAGCAGCCATAAGCAGACGACAAAGAGCAGTCTGCCGGCATTGCCAAAGGATGATGTTCTTTTCATATATTATATATAGTGAACTCGTTATATTATTCTTCTTTATCCCGAATCGGTAAGCAAACCATTTGGGGAGGATATTCATAGTCCTGGATTTCTGCTGACGCATTTGTCACTGCAGATTGAAATCCTGTATGCTTATCACGTCAGCACCATCGGCAACAGTGGATGCCGGCTGCCAGGTGCGGACATGAATCACGGGCATCGACTTGTCTGTGAAGTCCCACAACAGGAACAGATACCCGTCGTCGCTGTAGCGGTCGCTGCTGTAGCGCTGCCGCAGCGTGACGCCATAGATGCCGTCCATCGTGGGATGGCGAAGGATGCGGAAACCGGAGAACTTCACGTCAATCTTACTGTTTGAGGCAAACACCTTGGTGAGGCGTGCCATATATTGCTGCTTGGAGTGGATGGCGTAGCTCACCCGTGGTTCTGCTATACACTTGCCGTCTGTCGTGGCTGTCTTCACCACATTGCCCACGATAATCAGTGCCTTGTCGCTGAACACCTGGCGCAGGAAATCAATGTCTTTTGTAGTGTATGCAGAGCGCAGATGCTCACAGTAGTTGAGTATCGTGTGGCGCCGCTTGGCATCCTGCTCCGTCAACTTGCCCTGCAATATCTTCGATGCCTCCTTGAAGAACGCATGATCTTTCGCTATGGTCTTCAGTGGCACTTGTGATATAGACAGGCTTCTCCGCCCTGCTCCCGACGGCTTTGAAGCACCTCCGCCGGACAAGGATCCGGATGCCTCGCCATACTCCTGTCGGGCAGAAGCCTCGTCGGAGGTGGCAAACCGTGCCGTAGTTCCTGTGGCAACCTGTTCCGGGATACTCGCCTTACCCTCGTCAAAGAAGGTCACGATGCCCTGGCGGTCGATATACCCTTCGCGCCTGGAGCCCTCTTCTCTGAAACGGAGCCTGCCGCCGCGATAGCGGGTATCGATGATGCAGCCACGCAGGGGCACTGCAAACACCACGTTTCCCCTGTCGTCCTCAACGACATATTTCTTTTCCTTTCCGGCAAATGTCTGTTCCACCAATTCCAGTCCCTCGCTCACACCATACCTCGTCTCGCTCTGTGGCTTGCCTTCATCAGTGAGAGCAGGCAGCCACAACGCCGCGAGCCACAGACAGAGCAAGATGGCAAAGGCGGACAATATGCTAATAGTCTTCTTCATTTACGGTATAAAGTGTTTTATTGCCATTCCTTTATGTCCCCTCCTATCTCTATTCTTATATTGTCGGGATTGTTGGGGATAATCAGGTTCACGAGATGCTCCATGCCGGGTTTGAACTGGAACTTGCTTTCATACAGATAACTCATGTTGTGCATGACGACTTCAATGAGCGGCATGCGGTTCTCTATGCGCTGCGGCACGATGATGGCAGAATACAGGTAGTCGCCGTCGTGATGTGCAGTGATAGTCTGCCTTACAGCCTTCGCATTGCGTGTTGCCACCCCTGCCTGAAGGTCTATCGTTGCCTCCGGCACGGTGTTATGCACATATACGGTGGCGTTTACTGGCATCTCGCCCTCAAAGTCCTCACCTTTTATCAGCCTTATCGTGAGTTTGCTCATGATATGTCTGAAGATGAGGTTCACCGGTTCGTCGGATGCCGCCACGCCCTTACATGAGGCATGGAGCAGGTCGCTCGCCTCATAACCACCGGGGGCTGTGGCTGTCTTCTCCGTGGTCTGGTCGAGACTGACGCTGAACGGCTGGTCTTCGATGCTGCTCAGACTGTTGATATATGGATAGTAGGCATACACATTGTATGTGCCATCGTCCCAATACAGTGTTCTGGCTGCCGTCCACCCGTTGCCGCTGAATGTCATTGCCTCGTTGTTCACCACGTTGCCACCCAGCTGCAGTGGCTTGTCTGCCTGTGTCACGAAGATGCCCACCTTGTCGCCTTCCTCAAAATCCGTTGCCGCAGCATCCACCTTCTGGGCGGGATGGCTCATCACCAGCTTCATCTCCATGTTTTCTGTATCTGTCGGCTCATCCGTAGGCAGGATGTCCTGGCTGCACGATGTCATCCCGGCTACGGTCAGCACCAATGCCATATATATAATAGTATGTATCTTCATCTTCTAATCAAAATTGTATCCAATGGTCATTATCTGTGTCTTCTCACCTTCGCCATACGCAGCGGACTGCCCCTGCGTATCACGGGTCTGTGCTGATAGGTGGTGGCAGACCGCTGCGATGCCCTACCCCATGCCGAAACCCTGGCTGGACTTTGCGCCACACCGACGTCACGCTTGTCGTGCTTCACGAAATCTTCAAACGAGAATGTCTCTCCGGCATATCGCTTTATCCTCTTCACGATGCTCTCGCGGCTTATCGTGTTGTAATATGGTATGTCGTTGTTCATACATGAGTTCTGCTCCGAACGGTAGACACCGCGGGAGTGCATGAAACCGCCTTCATACACGTCAACGATATCACTGTAGCGGCTGTCGCTTATGAGATGGCTCCACCCCACTCCATGTATCTTGCCCGACAGCGAGAGGTTGTCATACCATCCATAGCTCTTGGCGGTGTTCAGTTCGTCTACGTGGCCGCAGCAGCTGCATCCGCAAGCGTCGATGAAGGCGTTGTGACAGATGGCTTCCTCACCGAGCTTTCCGAAGCCATGACCGCCTGCCTCATGCTGCACCACGCCACGGGAGTCGAGAGGATAGCCGTAGGTGCTGAGCGGACAGAAGGAGATTGCCGACCCATCTGCCCACATCTGCGTTATGCCGCCATAGTCGGTGGAGTTGGGCACTACGATGATGAGAGTCTGACAGAGGTTGTCTTTCGTAACGGTGGGTGCTCCCAGGGCGTAAGAGAATATCTCGCCGTATTCGGCTTTCAGTCCGGAGCCTCCCGTAAAGGTGGTGCCAAAACGGTTGTAGCGGATGGTATTCACCGAACCGATGCCCGACTCCGTAGACAGCGGCATGGCGGTGTAGACGTTGAAATACTGGCGGTAGGTTTTGTATGGCTCTATACCGAAGAAATATTCCATCTCCTGATTCATCACTTTCAGATATTCGCCAGAGGCAATTTCGTTGGCGTCATAACCGTCGCCAAGCAGTACGATGTTGATGCCACCACGGTTGCCGCGTGTCGCCTTCTGCAGCGTCACCCATTCGTCCTCGCCATACTGGTAGCCATACTGCGAAACGCTGCATTCATGGGTGTAGTCCTTGTCTTTCAACCGGAACACCACCTTTCCGTCGCGCTTGCTGCCGGAGCTTTTCGCCGTTGCCTTGATGGTGATTGTAACATTAGTCTTCTTGTTGCCGCTCATTGGCGACACCTCACACCAGTCTGGCTTGCTTGCCACCTCCCATTCGCCCTCGGCATTGACGGTGATGGTCTGCTTATGCTCCGTACTGAGGGCGCAAGCTACAGAGGGGCTACATGTCAGTTCGTGGTGGGCGGCGATGCGCTTGAAGTCGCACCAGCCCTGAGCCGCCTGATAATGTGCTACGGCGGAAGACGGAACCTCAACGGTGAAATTGTCCTTTGCCACTCCATCAAAAGCACCGCTTTCTATACGGGGCGGCATAGTGCCACGGCATTCTATCGAACCGATGCCGAAACAGTTGTTGAATGCTCTCTGGCGTATCGTCTCCATAGACTCAGGGAAGACGACACCCTCGAGCATCTTGCAACCTGTGAACGCATCTTCACCGATGCTCTCAATGCCATCCGGGAGATTAAGTATGCCTGTGATGCGCCAGTTGTTGGCGAATGCGGAATTGCCAATATGTGTAACTTCCGATGGCAACTTCAGTTCACCGGAGAAATCATTGTTGCAGAAGGCATGGTCAGCGATTGCCTTCAGATTTCTGGGTAGACGCAATTCACCCTTGAAGTGACAGTTGTTAAAAGCTGTGCGGCCTATGTTTGTAGTTCCATCATGCAGGGTTAGCGTACCATTGAAGCCACATTCATTGAAAGCTTCGGCAGGAACTGTTGAAATACCTTGCGGTATCGTCAGTGAACCGGTAAGTCCGTGGCATCCTTGAAAAGCACAGACTCCGAGATGTTTCAGCTTCTCGGGCAGTCGTAGTTCTCCGTAAAGCCCAGAGCATCCTGAGAAACAATAGCCTCTGATCAATTCAAGATTGTTGGGCAACACGAGGTTTCCTGTCAGATTGTAGCAACCTTGGAACACTCCACCATAATAGTCAGTACTCTCATCAGCGGAATCGCTGTTCCAGTTATTGCCGAGTTTCTTTAAGGTAGATGGAAGAGAAAGCGTACCGTTCAGTCCGATGCAGCCATTGAAAGCACCGCGTCTGATTTCCGTCACGCCCTCTGGTATGACAAGTGAACCTGTAAGATATCTGCAATCATAGAAAGCATTGCCACCGATAGCCCTCAAGTGGTCTGGCAAAATAATACGGTTGAGCGATTCGTTTCCGTCTCCTTCTCCCGAATAGAAAGCACTACCCGGTATCTGGTCGTCATATCCTTCTTCGCCCTCACCTGGTTTGCAAGATGCCTTGATGCGCACTTCTTTAAGATTCAGGGCTGAGAGTTTCGGCATGTGGTCGCGCATGAAGTAGAAGTCCTCGGAGTTTATCTCGCCGGTAATCTTCAGATTCTTCACTTTTTCATAGTCCTTGCCTATGGCGGCGATGGCGTCTTTCAGTTTGCCGGGAGTGGAATTCACCACGATATATTCCTTTGCCGTGGCGTTGTGGCTTACGAGGTCGCTTTCCCATTCGCTGATGCTCGCCGACACAAGCGTCAGCTTATACTGGCCGCTGACTTCCTGCTTGTCCACCTTGATACTGAAGTTCATCATATAGCCCGCCTTGTATTCAAAGGCGGCTGGCTTGGAGAATTTGAATGGCGTTCCGCCGATGGTGATGCTGAAGAGCGTTGTTCCTCCACTTACGGTCTGCGGCACCACGATGGCGCGCCACTCGTTGCCGGTGCGCGACGGTATCGTGGCTGTATTCTCCACATCGCCTGCCACGCTAACAGTGCCGTCGGCAAGGTTGATGCTTGCCTTGCGTGCCACATTTGGCACGAGCACTATCTTCTCCGTGTTTGCCCATTCCTCGGCGGTGAAGCCTGAACCTTGTACCAGTGTGACACGGGCGTTCGACATGCGGTGTGACAATGGCAGGCGTATCACACTGGTGGTAGGAGCCACGTCGGCTACCTTTCCCCAAAGGAAGTCGCTTGCCTCGTAACCGCCCATCTCGCCATCGGCAGAAGGTTTGCTCTGGTCTTTCTGCACTTCAAACTGATAGTCGTCGATGCTCTCGGGTGCGGCAAACGGATAATATCCATATACGTCTATTGGCGTATGCTTGTCTTTCCAATACAGATCGTAGGCACCGGTCCACTTGTTTGCAGACTCATCGAAGGTGTAGCGCACGTTGTCGCCACGGTTGCCGCTGGGTTTCAAGGTGCCGGGCTTGCCGCCCTCGTAGTCCACCACATACACGCCCATCATGTCGCCGTCGCAGAAGCCACTGTCGTTCACTCTCATCACTGAGAGCTGCTCGATGTCTGCCGCCAGTCTGATATTGGCGCCATCGTTCTGCCCACCGTCCTCAAAGAGGCTGTCGCTGCAGCTGCTGAGCGTTGCTGCCACTATGGTGATGATATAGAAGATGATGTTCTTGCTTATCTTTTTCATATTTGTCTTTTTTCTATTCCGGTTCTGCTACTCCGCCATAGTCAACGCCGTCGTCCTGCCATTTCACGATGCTGGCATTTATACCACTGTTTGTCTTGCCCAATGTCACTGTCAGCTGGTAGCTGTGTCCCTGCTCAAAGGCTTTTAGCTTCTGGTCCTTCGGCAGGTGGTAATCCGTACCGTCCACCGTCACCGTTATCAAGTAGCCGTCGTCCAGGGTCTGCGGCACTACGAGCGCCTTGTATCCGTCGTTGTCTTTCATCGGTATGACATAGCTCTTGTCGCCGGTGGCTGTCACGATGCCGGAAGCTATATTGGCGGCGGCCTGCGTCTTCACGTCGTTTATCCTTACGCTGACATTTGCTTTCGCCAACGAGGCTGCGGTAAATCCCTTGCCGGCAGCCAGAGTGATGACGACCTGCGCCATCATGTGCTTGGCTCCGATGTTCACGGCTTCTTCGCTCGGCGCCACATCAAGGGTCTTGCCGATGAGCAGTTCGCTTGCCTTGTAGTCTGCCCCTGCACTTTGGTCTGTCTTCACGCTCCACGGCAGAGCCTCAACACTCGCTATCGTAGCGGTGTATGGATAATACATATAGAAGTCGGCATGCGTAATGTCGTCTTTCCAGTATTCCTGCACCGCTGAGGTCCAAGTGCCATGAAAGGTATACATGCTGTTGTCTATATAGTTGCCTTGGGCTTTCAGTCCGACCGCAGAACCGTCGGCATTGCGGTTTACCACAAACACGCCTATCCTGTCGCCCGTCTCGAAGGCATTGTCTAAGGCACGCTTCTCCGGCATGCTACTGATGCGTATCGGCAACTGCTCCACCGGTTCGGGTGGCGGTGGCGGCGTGACAGGAACGTCGTCGACTCCGTTCTCTGACGAGCAGGCGCACAACATCCCGGCACAAGCCGACATGATGATATGTTTCAGTGTAGAAGTATCTATGTAATTCACCATTCTTAGTTCTTTTCTTCTATAAGGGCATCACGCATCAAAACAGAAACGAGCCCTTCTTTTTCTTGCTTTTCGTTTTTTAAAGCGTAAAGGTAAACAATTTTTATGAATATTTCGGTCCTGCCCTCCACTTTTTATAATAATGAACTATTATGGACTTGACTGATATGTCAATATTTACCAATTTTGACGACAGAAAGTGTGAATGTTATAAAGCAAGTATAACAAAATAACTATCGGAATTATGAGAAAACTACCAATCCTATTATTGGCTGCATTACTGACGCTTTGTTCATGCAGCAAGAGTTATCAAGAGTTAGTCAACGAGAAAGTGGAACAATACAAGAAGGAGGGCAAAATCATCCTTAACAAATCCGATGACCCTACCGGCAAAGAACACTATATCGTGTTTGCCGATGCTAAACAACAGACTATCGGCGTGGACACGCTGGGAGAAGAGGCGCTGGTAATAAAGCTCGCTGACGTGAAAGAACAGGAAATCGGTCTCTCAGACGCTCAAGGCAGCGACACTTTTTCTATATATAGCACAAAGAGTGAACCGAAAGCGACAAGCATCCACGTCGTAGACAGCACTACTTTCAAGGACATCGGTTACAATAATGAAGAGGAAATGACAGTGGAGTGCTATAAAGACAAATATATCCTGATGACCAGCAATAAGGATGATTATGTCAGAAACAAGATTTTCTTCTTCAAACAGCCTTCCGTGATTTTCAATTCCTTTGACAATAAAATCGAAAAGGCTGATAATGGCGACCTGAACATCACTATAAAGTCTTCTGAGATGTTTGGAATGACAATGCTCGATCAGGAGTATGTACAAGCGATATTCCACGTAACACTAAATAGCGACGGTTTCATAAAGAAGCAAGACGACAATGTGAATTTCGGTGGAATAATGATTCCGACAAGTGCCTACGGCAATGAGGAACAAATGGAACCATATCTCAACAGGATAGAAAACGACAGGGAGTCAAACTATGACAGGGCATTGGAAAAAGAAAACGAATTCTTGGAGGAATGGCTTGTCAGCCACCCGGAGTACAGGAATTTGACTTTCTGTGAGCAGATTACAATATGTCACCAGGAGACCGGTTTCAATTTCGACATCAACGGCAAAGCATGCAGAGATGCCGGACAATGGTAGATGCCGGGCATACCGAAAGCAAAACGACCGCAAGTATTGGTTGACATTGCCGTTACAAAAGCCCGGCATCGTTCCATTTCGGAATACAGGTATGACTTAATATCTGAGGTTACACGTTTGCAAACAACCAATAGCAACTCAATAATCAACTGCGCCATGCTTCTTTCTCTTGGCTATATCAGTGAGGCTACAACCTATGCAGAATCATGTGGCGGTGATGGCTCGCCTGGCTCTGGTTGGGGACGAGACAAGGATGAGGATGATAATCATTGGTGGCGCAGGTGCATCGCCGTGTCGGCTGCGATGATGCGACCTGCGAAGTATAGGGTGCGACGTGGCAGATGATATAAACAAGTGACTCTTCAGATAAAATGTCATTACAATTTTATCTGAAGAATCACCTGTAAAGAACGACCGAAAATAGCCGAGAACGACCGCAATGACTGCAAGAACGACCGCAAGTATGACCGAAAATAGCCGAAAACGACCGCAATAACGACTTAAAACGACCGAAAATAGCCGAACAGATGTATGCAGTATCTTTGAAAAGGGCGGGTGACTTTGCATAAGTGGTGTGCAGAGCCTCTGATTGAATATCTTTAGCTCTTAAAATAGATGCCATAGCGTCCGTCTTTATAGCTCGTTCCAACTGCTTGTATCCTAACAGCTCTTTCTTTGAATAAATAGAAAAGTCTCTCTTCATTTGTTTTGCAGCGGTTCAAGATGAGTTGATGATTACTCCAACCTGTAAAAAAGAGAACACTTGGAATTTGTGCCATTTCAAATGGCACAAATCCTGTTGCGGCTGATGGCAATTCCATTTTTGTGAACTGAGCCAATTTTGTGCTTTGCATTAGCTCTTTAAATGATTCTGAACACATTAGAGTTTTCTTTTAAAAATACCATTCTTACCCGTTGGCGGAATTAATTTAAGTTGGTCGATATGAGCAAAAGTTGCCCATATCGCTGATTCTTAGTAAAACGAGAATTTCTGAAAAACTGTCAGATTGTCTGGTTTTTTGTCGTAATATTCTGGCAATCAGACAGTTGACTACCAGGCAATTGTCAGCCTATTGTCTGGATGGTTTGCTGATGAAAAGAGAATTGTCAGATGAAAAGAATTATCAGATGAAAGGAATTCAGACGACAGGAATTGTATGTGTTGGCAGAATCCTGAAAACAGGAATATGGGTGTTACAACATTAGCTTATTGGGCAGACGCCTTACAGCAAATCTGCCCAACAGGGGCAAGCACGTTGCCCATGATGGGCAAGCACGTTGCCCCACTTGGGCAAGCACGTTGCCCATTTTAACACAAACTGACATTAGGATTAAGTATGCACTAATCTAATTCCGCCAACGGGCATTCTTATAAAGTTGAACAGGTTGTTTTCCCAAGTCCCATCGTATGAAATCGGTCGCTATAGCGTTGGTCGCCTATCAAATTGGATTTGTCAATGTAGTCCATTCGCAGATTGTCGAAACGCTCACGAACGGGCAATCCTTTGCCAAACATTAAAAGTCCAGCCATAGTCAGTCCTTCTTTTCCTGTCCTTCGGTCTCGTGTATAACCTCCAAAGTTCGTTAGAAACTCCTTGTGTTCTGCCGAGTTCCATTGATGCTCTGGATGCAAGTTCTGAAACATCTGACGGAAGCGTTCCAATGTTGCGATGTCAATGTCGTCCATTGTGTAGTATTCCAACAACAATCCATCATTGCCAGCTTCATTGGCATCACGGAGCATCATTTTCAGCTCTTGCTCCGTACAAAGATAGTCGCCTTCATGGTTGCGTTTGAAAGTTCCTCTTGACAGATTGTTGTTGATATAGACAGGACGGATTGTATAATCGGCACGAAATTGTGTTGGCAAAAACTCGGCAATTTCATACACGAAAAAATCCTAACTGCCCATATTCAAGCAGTTAGGATTCTGTATGGTGCGCCTGATAGGACTCGAACCTACACGTCGCGAGACACCAGATCCTAAGTCTGGCGCGTCTACCAATTTCGCCACAAGCGCAATTTTGCGGTGCAAAGGTACGGTATTTTTTCCACCTGACAAAATTTATTGCGCTATTTATTTTAGAGTCAAAGACATTACAACGTCTAATACACTAAACAGACATTACACCGTCTGATACACTAACAGAGATACACCGTCTGATGGATAAACAGACATTACACCATCTAATGGATAAACTGACATTACATCGTCTGATACACTAACGGAGATTATGCCGTTCAGTCATGGCGACTTGCATGGACATCATGCGGATAGGGAGCTGTGAGCTACCCTATCCCGGCATGATGCCGACAAAAAGAAAAAGAAGCGGGACTAATAGTCCCAAAGGAGACCGGAGTTCTCCTTGCTCAATTCGTCACTTCCACCAGTGCCGCCCGGTGGAGGGGCGATTGGCGTGTTGGGGTCTACTTTACTTTCTCCACCTGTCTTTGACAATTGCTGCATCACGCCCTCGATATGACATTTCACAAGCGTGGTCTGTGGGGTGATATATGTTTTCTTGTTCATTGTTACATTTATTATTAGTTTCTACAAGCTGTCTGAACTTGACTGCGATAAGTTGTCAGAACTTGTTACTTCAAGTTATCCAGAAACTTGTTTGCTACAAGTATTCGGAGCTTGCTTACTTCACTACTTTCTTTCCGTTAACCACATACACGCCGCCGGGCAATGCCTGGAACTGTCGGTATGAGGTTGCCACAACCTGTCCGTTGAGATTATACACCTTACCGTCTGCTGCGGTGACGCTGTCTGCCGGCATATCACCGTCGATCAAGATACCGTCGATTGCCGAAGTCTCGTCGGTTGTCACATTGCTGCCCATGCCCACGGTGAGCTTCTTTGCCTCAGACACTCCGTTGGTGCCGATATTCTTGAGATAACCACGGAAGCCCTTCAGCGTGCCCGGGTCGCCGACGAAATTCTTGAACGAACCGTCTTTGTTGCTGATGAAGCAGTCGCCCTCCTTCACCGTCAGGTCGTTGCTGTAGCTCGCCATCCATACATATCCGTTGCCCTTGCACCATTCTGCCGGCTTAGTGTTCTCTATCGTCACGTAAGGATAGGCTTCCACGTCTGCCGTATTGATAGAGGCGACATTCTTTGTCGGTTTGATGAGGAACGGTTTGCCAGCTACGATATTGTTGTAGGCATGGCGCACGAAAATAGCCTTCGTTCCCTCCACACGGTCGAAATACAGAATCTGCGTTCCGTTGGGAGTATACCTGTCGTAAGTCTTTCCGAATATGACATCCACCTGCTGCTTGTTCAGGCTGAACGGCAGCACGCATGTTGTCCACACGCCAGCCGTCATTGCGCGGTTCACCTTCGCCTTGGCGAGTTCGCCAGCCTTGGTCAGTTCGATGGTGTTTGTCGCATCGTCATTGAATTCATAGTTCGTTACCGTCTGTCCCTTAGCCTCATCAAATGAGAATCCATAGAAACCGAGCTTTGAACCGTAGTTATATATATAATATGTCTTGCCAGCCTTCACATCAAAGGTGTAAGTCACCGCCGCATCCACGAGCACCGACCATCCGTGAGAACCCATCACATTGTCGTCGGCACCATTGTTCGGTGTGGCATTTTCGCCCCACGTTGCCTTGTTGTCGATATTGCTCTCATACACGTTGTTCTGGAATCCAGCTTCTGTCATCACAAAGGATGTCATGCCGCGGAAATGCTTCATAACTTCCTCCACTTTAGGAGAAGGATTGCTGTCCTTTCCGCCGCCAGTGGTAGAAGGACCACTCGCCAGTCCAGTGATGTTACAAGGATAGTTTGTTATCTTGTATGGATCCTTCAGGTCGCCCGTTGCGCTCTTGTCTGCCACAGAGAGCTTACCGCCGGTAGCGCTGATAGTTGCCTCAGAAGCCACCACCTTTCCCGCCTCGTCCAACACGAACACACGGCGCTGCGGACGATAGGCGTAGACGCCACCCGACTTGTCGAACACTCCGTTCTGGAACACGCTGACGCTGACCTTACCGTTGGTCTTCGGTTCCACAGTGAGATATGCTCCCGAGCATGGCACATAGAACATCGGATCTACCGTGCCGCCCTTTACCTTCTGCAGTTTGCCGTCATACCACTGAGTCTCGCTTGGCAACGGACAGGCACCGTCTTCCTGACGAGCATTCTGACATGTGAGACCGGGGAGATAATAGTCGAAGCCCTTGATAACCCAGGTTGCCTTTGAAGAGTCATCAGCCCATTTGTTTTTATCGCCATAGGTGAGTCCCTCTTTCGACACGGGAGCCGTGTCGCGGTCGGTGAAGATCCATCCGCCGAGAGTCACGGCGAGAGTCTTGTCCCCATTGAAGAACGGTGTCATCGGACTGTATGTCACTCCCGAACCAGGAGCCTTCACGCGATATTTCGCAGGGTCGTCCTTGCCCTTCCTCACGGTGAACGTGAAGTTCTCTGTTGCTTCGGTATATTGTCCGGCAAGCTCAGCCGACGGTGTAGCCGTAACGGTGACGTTGGTGACGCCTTCAGTATAATTGGACTTGCTTCCAGCCGCCGTGAACACACCTTTGTCATTGATGGTCACGTTATTGTTGTCGGTAGAGAAAGACAGGGTATAATCTGAGCCGAGAGTAAGAAGTTTGTCTGCAGTGCCATACACTTTCACTTCCGGCTGCCGTGTCTCTTCGTCGGTGACATTCATCTCCACGTTTTCCACGGCAATAACCAACGGAGAGGTCGTCGGAGTAGTGGTCTTGCGGGTGATGGTGATGGAAGAGAGAGGATTGGATTGGGCGCTCCAAAATACAAATATTTCGTTTTTCCCTTTCAGCACAGAATTTGCATCCAAAGTATAAGAGCCATTTGATGTTGACACGCTGTTAGAAGAGGATGCCTCAGCCAACAGTTTGAACACTTTGCTATTGTCTTTTATATTTATCACATCACCAGCATCCAAAGGCTTGCCAAGATTTATACGAATATAGTTTTTACTTATATCACTAACAGTAATAGAAGCATTAGAGAAAGGTGTCCAATCTTTACTACGATTATTCACCAAAGTAACGGTTCCTCCTGTTATCGCAGCATGGTCGCTTGTGAGTTGTTCTAAAGTTGGTTTATTATCAGTTTTTTGTGCTACCGTCAATGAAGCAGGACTACTGTTTATCTCCATCGAAAACAATGTCGTCTCCACGGTCTCACCACCTCCAGTATTTTCCTTTATAAAATTAGCCGTCACGTTGGCGTCGGCATTGAGGGAACTGATGGTATATACATTGCCGTCGGCTTTACCACCGGTTGCTTCCCAACTTCCAAACACATATCCAGTGTTTGCCTTAGCGGTGAAGATCAGCTTGGTGCCCTCCTCCACCTGTGTTCCACTTTTCACCACATTGTCATTACCATCCTTGATTTCCACCGTCCCGTTTTCTGCCGTAGCAGTGACGGTGAATTTCTGCTTGTCGGCAGAAGAGTTGGAATTAACCTTGATATTCGTCGCACTCGTCTGTATGCTCGTGTTGTCCACTGTAGCCTTGCAGTAATAGTTGCCTGTGGTTTGAGGAATGAACTGAGCCTCTGTGGCTCCCTTTACGGCAGCATCAGTATTAGCGTCATACCACTGGTATGTCGCATTGGCTGCACCCGTGCCACACACCTCCACTTTGGGAGCCGTAGCTCCCGACTGCGTCAGGTCGTAAGCAGGCTTCAGGTCGTAAGAGAAGAGTATCTGCGAGGCATTGTCCTGATTCTGATAAGCGCGCTCATATTCCGTTGCCGCCATGATGAAACCGCCGAGCACCTTGCCCTCGGTGATTCCCTCTGATTTTTTCACCATCGGCACGTCATAGCCCAGCAGATAATATTCATTGGAACCGTCGCGGTATTTCTTGCCACCTTTAGCATAATCAGTACCCGTTCCACCGCCAAGACCGGCAGACCGGCAGCTGCCCCATATCTCCAGACTTCCGTCTTTCAGATATGTGTAGTTGTTCACCAGACATTCGAAAGCCTTCTTGGCGTTCTCCTTGTATTTGGCGTCAATCAGTCCGAGACGCGCCGCCTTGAACAAAGCCGCAGAGAAGATTGCCGTGGCAGAAGTCTCGATATAATTGGTGGCGCTCGCTGATTTGCCGTTGTAGCTGGTTGCCTTGAAAGAATCTGTTTTGTCGAGCAGCTGATACCATCCGCCATCGCTTGTCTGACGCGCCACGATGCCAGCGGCGAGCTCTTGCAGATGGTTTCTCAGAGTGGTGTAGTTGGCGTCAGAAGTCCTTCCTGCCTTACCCATCGCTTCGAGGGCATCCACGAGGGCGAAGATATACCATGCATTGGCGCGTCCCCAATAGGCAGCCGAATGGAAGGTGTATGGCTTCGTCGTGCCGTTCAGACCTGCCCATGTGTCGGCATGCGACTTAGACGTTCCCGTTCCTGCATTCGCCTCAAAGGCGTGATACATCAGCTTGTCTGTAGAATTCCAGCACATGTTCCAGACGATATTGAGCTGTTTGAACACCATATTCCAGTCATCATTGGCGCTGCCGAACACGTTTGAGCCGTTGCCATTGAAATTCACAATCTGAGCGAGCAGTGCCGAACCCATATATGCGCCGTCGAGCCACATCTGGTTGTTGTAGGCTGCCTTGTGAAACCATCCTCCCACTACTGCGTCGCCGGCGAGAGTGCCAGACTGGATGCTATAGCTATTGTTGTGGGCTTTAAGACCTTCCGTTGCCCTGCCGATAGCCGTTTGGGCATTTTCCTTATCTGTTGCCGATGCATTCTTGTAGTTATAGATTCCGATGTAGAGCTTCACGGCGTTGAGGTCGTCGAGGCTGCCGCCCGTATTAGCCACTTTACTAAAAAAATCATCGCCATAATCCTTGACGCTTGCGAACCAAGGCTTCGACCAATCAAAATTCTGATAATAGTCGGCTGCCTCTATCATCGACTTTGCAACGAGACCCGGGACATAGTCAAGTTTATCATTTTTCAAATCAGTGGGTTTAAAACGATCTTCCACTTTCACCACACTCGTTCCGTCGACTTTATACTTCGCCAGTCCGGAGTCTTTGGTATTGGCTTTAAAATCATGCGCCCTGGAGTTTATCGCCCACTGCGAATACCTCACCCCCGGATTGAACTTCACGCCGTCGCCGTCGCCCGCCGCCTTTGCCGCCACTGTGGTGAAAAGCATAGCGAAGAGAGGGACGATACGCAGAATCCATCCAGACAGGGCATGTCCTTTCTGCGACATGGATATGCCGCAGCCAAAAGATTGCTCTTCTTTCTTCATAAACAGATAACTGAATTTTGTTTGTAAATTAATTTTTTATATACTTCTTAGTAGTCTGAACGAGGGTCTTCTCTTTCCTCATCAGTAAAATATCGAAATTGTCTTCGTACCAAATTGTGCTGGCAAAGGTAATGAAAAAAAATGACCAATCGAAATATATGATATTAAAAAACAAGGAATATATATCGGAATTGGGCAGATTTCGCATCTATTTTCCTACCCCAATCAGTCAATTACCGTTGAGGGATTCCAAGCCTGACCATTTGCCACAGTCAGGCTTCCAATTTCAGTAAAACAAGTAAAAAAAAAGGTAAGCTATTCCGCCACCACACGTATCGTCATCGTGGTGGGATCGAAGCGGATGCCGCGCTTGTCGATAAACCGCGACAGGGTGCCGTCGGCGGCGAGGGCGGCGGTAGGTCCGGTGATGAGCCGCTCATGAGTCATCACCCACAGGTCGTCGGCAATCTGCAGGGCCAGCTCGAGGTCGTGTGTGGAGAGGAGTATCGTCTTGCCGTTGTCATGACACAGCGAACGGAGCATCTGCAGTGTCTCCACCTTGCTGCCATAGTCGAGAAAAGCCGTAGGCTCGTCGAGAAACACCACGCTGGTCTGCTGCGCCAGAGCCTTCGCCGTCATCATCTTCTGTCGCTCACCGTCGCTCAGTGTGCCTGCCATGCGTCCGGCAAGATGCTCTATGCCCACCATACGCAGGCTCTCGCCCACTATGCGCCTGTCGTCGTCGCTGAGGCGTCCGAAGAATCCCGTGTACGGGCTGCGCCCCATGGCAGCCATCTGAAACACGGTGAGGTTCTGCACCTGCGGCCGCTCCGTGAGCACCACTCCGATGAGCCTCGCCAGTTCCTGACGGGTGAACGAGTCAATCTCTCTCTCGCCGAGCATTATCTCTCCGCCGAGCTTAGGCTGGAAGGCGGAGATGGTGCGCAGCAGGGTGGACTTTCCCACTCCGTTGTCGCCAATAAGACAAGTGAGGCGACCGGGATGCAGGGCAGCTTTAATACCCTGCATCACCACTCGCCTGTTTGTCGTCTTGCCATATCCGATCGTGAGATCGGAAAGTCGCAATATGTCTTTCATTTCAATTCCTTTTCAGAATCAGTTGTTTCTGCAAGCAGGCGCGCCCGTTACTTCACGTCGCCCACCTTGATGAGATATTCGGCAATCTGAACAGCGTTCAGTGCGGCACCCTTGCGAATCTGGTCGCCGGTGAGCCACAGGGTGTTGCCGTTGTCGTCGGCAAGATCCTTGCGCACACGGCCCACATACACATCATCGTGGCCGGCACTCTCCAGAGGCATCGGATATACATAGTTCTGAGGGTCGTCTTCGAGGGTCACTCCCGGCGCTGCCTTCAGTGCCTCGCGGATTTCCTCCACGGTGAGCGGACGCTCGGTCTCGAACCACACGCTCTCTGAATGTGAGCGCAATGACGACACGCGCACACAGGTGGCACTCGTGCGTACGTCGGAGTGCATTATCTTGCGTGTCTCGTTATACATTTTCATCTCCTCCTTGGTGTAGTCGTTAGGAGTCATCTTGTCTATCTGCGGAATCACGTTGTAGGCAAGCTGATGAGGGAATTTCTCCACGTGTGTGGTGCTGCCCGTCTCCAGGATGTCCCTGTATTGCTGCTCCAGCTCCGCCATGGCAGCCGCTCCTGCTCCCGAAGCGCTCTGGTATGAGGCGATGTGTATCTTTCTGATGTGACTCAGCTTGTCGATGGGGTTCAGCACCACCACCATCATTATCGTGGTGCAGTTGGGGTTGGCGATAATGCCGCGCGGACGCTTCAGGGCATCCTCGGCATTCACTTCAGGCACTACCAGAGGCACGTCGTCGCACATGCGGAAGGCACTGGAATTGTCGATCATCACGCAACCGTATTTCGTTATGGTGCCGGCAAACTCTTCTGATGTGCTGCCGCCGGCCGAGGTGAAGGCGATGTCGATATCCTTGAAGTCATCGTTGTGCTGAAGAAGCTTCACCTCATATTCCTTGCCCTTGAAGGTGTATTTTCTGCCTGCCGAACGCTCAGAACCGAACAACACGAGGTCGTCCATAGGGAAATCTCTCTCAGCAAGGATACGCAGGAACTCCTGCCCCACGGCACCGCTTGCGCCTACTATTGCTACTTTCATATCTACTTTTTAATTTGATTTGTGTTTAATAATCGCACGTTTATCTTAATTATTATTGCAAAATTACAACTTTCGATGTACATCTCGCCAATTCTAACATTTTTTTTGCACCTTTGCATTAAATTTAGTGCATTATGATACCGGATACTTTCAATTACCTGCCTATTACAGACCCGACGATGATTTTCTTCGTCGTGCTCTTCATAATCCTCGCGGCACCTATCGTGATGGGGAAACTGCGCATTCCGCACATCGTGGGAATGGTGCTCGCAGGTGTGGTAGTGGGCAAATACGGTCTGAACATTCTGGAGCGCGACAGCAGCTTCGAACTGTTCGGGAAGGTGGGACTTTACTATATCATGTTTCTCGCCGGACTGGAGATGGACATCGAGGGACTGAAGAGCAACGGCAAGAAGGTGGCGCTGTTCGGACTGCTCACCTTCCTGCTGCCTTTCGCACTGACCTACTGGGCGAGCAGCTACCTGCTCAACTATAACCCCACGGCAACGCTGCTCATCAGCAGCATCATGGCATCAAACACGCTCATCGCCTACCCTATCGTTTGCAAATACGGACTGCAGCGACATGTCAGCGTGACACTGTGTGTGGGGGCTTCGATGATAGCCCTGACGCTGGCGCTGGTGGTGCTGGCAGCCATAGTGGGCTCGTTCGGCAGCGGCGCCGGAGTGGGATTCTGGTGCCTGTTCCTGCTGAAGATATTCCTGTTTGTGGCAGGCGGACTAATGCTGCTGCCGAGGATGGCACGATGGTTTCTGAGGCGGTATTCGGATGCCGTGGCGCAGTATATTTTCGTGATGGCGCTGATGTTCCTCAGTGCGGCGGTATCGGGGTTCATCGGACTGGAAGGGGTGTTCGGAGCGTTCTTCGCCGGACTCTGAACCGCTACATACCCCACGTGTCACCGCTGATGAACAGACTGGAGTTCACGGGCAATGCGCTCTTCATACCATATTTCCTCATCGGAGTGGGAATGCTGATAAACGTGAGGGTGCTGTTCACGGGATGGCACACTGTTTTCGTGATATTCTGCATCATATTCTTCGGCACGCTGGGCAAAGGACTGGCGGCATACGTCATGAAGGGCGTGTTCAGGATGCCATGGTCTAACGGCAACATGATGTTCGGACTCACATCATCGCATGCCGCCGGATCTATCGCCATCGTGATGGTGGGAATGAAACTGCAGACCACACCGGGCGAATATCTCGTTGACTCCGACATGCTCAACGCCGTGGTGATAATGATTCTCTTCACGTGTGTCTTCGGATCGATGATGACCGACAACGCCTCGCAGAAGATAACGCTGACCGAGGGACTGGCGTCTGAAAGCGAAGGGAAGAACGACGACGAGAAGATTCTCGTGCCGCTGAGATCGGGCGGACAGATAGAGACGCTGATGAGCATGGCGCTCATGATGCACAACAACAAGCTGAACCGCGGACTGATAGGTCTCAACGTGGTGTATGACGACGAGAACAGCCAGAAATTCCAGGCGCTCGGAAAGCGCACACTGGAGGAAGCGGCGAAGATGGCAAGTGCCGTAGACGTGAGGATGCTCACGCAGAGCCGGCTCGCAACAAACATCACAAACGGCATCATACACGCCTTCAAGGAGTATGACGCATCGGAAATAATAATGGGACTGCACGAGAAGAAGACCGACGGCGACAAGTTCTGGGGGATATTCACACCAGACCTCGTGAACCAGCTGAACAGGCAGATTATACTATGCCGGTGCAACAGGCCGCTGAACACGCTGAGGAGGATTCTTGTGGCGGTGCCGTCGAGAGTGGAGTTCGAACAGGGTTTCTACCGCTGGATAGAGAGGCTGGCGAGACTGGCTGAAAACCTGAGCTGCCGGATAATATTCCACGGAAGGATAGAATCGACATCGCTCATCAATGAATATATACGCAACCAGCACCCGGGAGTAAGGGCAGAATATGTATTGATGGAACACTGGAAGGAATTCACACAGCTGGCGCAGCAGATGAGCAGCGACCACATGCTCGTGGTGATTTCGGCAAGACAGGGCACGGTGTCATACAAACCGGTGTTCGAACGGCTGCCGCTGGAGCTATACCGACACTACCACGAGCATAACCTGATGGTGGTGTTCCCCGACCAGAACGGACAGTCGCCAGAGGACATGACATTCACGGCACCACAGCATCACTCCGTTGACAGCGCTTACTCTTCGATAGTAAACTGGGTGATGAATAAGATAGACAAAGGACGCTCCGACGCATCATGACAAGCCACGGGAGGAAACGGAAGACAACAATAAACCGACAATTATAACAGACAATGATCGACATAAAGAATATCACAAAGAGCTTCGGTTCACTGCAGGTGCTCAAGGGCATCGACCTGCATATAGACAAAGGAGAGGTGGTGAGCATCGTGGGACCGAGCGGTGCGGGAAAGTCCACACTGCTCCAGATAATCGGTACGCTCGACTCGCCTGACAGCGGGGAGATAATGATTGACGGAGTGGACGTGAGAAGACTGAACCAGAAGAAGCTCTCCGACTTCCGCAACAGAAACATCGGCTTCGTGTTCCAGTTTCATCAGCTGCTGCCTGAATTCACGGCGCTTGAGAATATCATGATTCCTGCCTTCATAGCGGGAATGTCGAAAAGCGAGGCTAAGAAACGTGGCATGGAACTGCTGGACTTCATGGGACTCGCCGACCGCGCCAAGCATAAGCCCAACGAACTGTCGGGCGGAGAGAAGCAGCGTGTGGCAGTGGCAAGGGCTCTGGTGAACAACCCGGCTGTGGTGCTCGCCGATGAACCGTCGGGAAGCCTCGACTCCAAGAACAAGGCGGAGCTGCATCAGCTCTTCTTCGACCTGCGCGACAAGACGGGACAGACTTTCATCATCGTGACCCACGACGAACAGCTGGCAAGCATCACCGACCGCACGATAAAGATGAGGGACGGTATGCTGGAGAAGGAAACGGAACCGAAGGCATCACAGGATGCTGAAACTGACGCAGAAACGGAAATGCCGGCATCACAGAATTCAGGAACAGAAGTGAGAACGGATGCGGAAACGGGAAGCGAGTCAGGAAAGTAAACGAAAAAGAAGAAAAAGCGACAAACTATGAAAGGAATAAAATTAGGCGAAATGAACACCATGAAGGTGGTGAAGGAAGTGGACTTCGGCATGTATCTCGACGGTGGCGACGAGGGTGAAATCCTGTTGCCAACACGCTACGTGCCGGAGGGCTGCAAACCGGGCGACACTCTCGACGTGTTCGTATATCTCGACCAGGACGAGCGTCCCGTAGCCACCACGCTGACACCGAAGGCGATGGTGGGTGAGTTTGCTTACCTCGAAGTGGCTTGGACAAACCAGTTCGGAGCATTTCTCGACTGGGGACTGATGAAGGACCTCTTCTGCCCCTTCCGCGAACAGAAGATGAAGATGGTGAGGGGCAACTCGTATATCGTACACATACACCTCGACAAGGAGAGCTACCGCATCATGGCTTCGGCAAAGGTGGAGCGCTATCTCAGCGAGGAGACTCCCGACTACAGACACGGACAGGAGGTGGACCTGCTGGTATGGCAGAAGACGGATCTGGGATTCAAGGTGATTATAGACAACAAATACGGCGGACTGGTATACAAGGACCAGATATTCAAATATATCCACACCGGCGACCGCATGAAGGGATATATCGGCACCGTGCGTCCTGACGGCAAGATCGACGTTACGCTGCAGCCAACGGGAAAGAAGCTGTCGAGAGAATTTTCCGACGCCCTGCTCGACTACCTCAAGGAGAACAACGGCTACTGCAACCTTGGCGACAAGAGCAACGCAGAAGATATCTACGACCGCTTCCAGGTGAGCAAGAAGACTTTCAAGAAGGCTATAGGCGACTTGTATAAGCGCCATATCATAACGCTGGAAGAGGGCGGCATGGGTATCGTATTGGTGGAGAAATAGAGGGATAACCGACTGGAACGACACTACGATAAGGATTACCGCGAAATACCCCCACAGCGTGGGGAACAACACCCCCTAATGTGGGGTTTCATTCCCCACGCTGTGGGGGAAAATCCGGACATATATTTCTGTCGGCGTAATTGTATGGATAATGGGTTTAAAACGAAACGGCCATCAGGACGTTCAATGTAGTATTTTTATCCCTAATGAACTAAAAAGCCTGGGTTATCGCAAGCGGTGCGATTCCCAGGCTTCATTATTAATAGTCTTAAAGAAAAGTATGTACGTTGTCGATTAGAACTCTGCCGTCTTAGGTGTCCTTGGGAAAGGAATCACGTCGCGGATGTTCTGCATACCTGTGACGAAGAGGATGAGACGCTCGAAACCGAGTCCGAAACCACCGTGAGGACATGTTCCGTACTTACGTGTGTCGAGATACCACCACATATCCTTCATCGGGATATGGCGCTCATTGATTTCTGCCGTCAGCTTCTCAAGGCTCTCCTCACGTACGGAACCGCCGATAATCTCGCCGATCTGCGGGAAGAGAACGTCGGTGCCCTGAACGGTCTGGCCGCTCTTGCCGCCGAATCCAGACTCCTCATCGTCTATCTTCATATAGAATGCCTTGATAGCCTTAGGATAGTTTGTCATGATGACAGGCTTCTTGAAGTATTCCTCCACGAGGTAGCGCTCATGCTCTGAAGCGAGGTCGTCGCCCCACTCGCATGGGAACTCGAACTTTCTGCCCTTGGCGATGGCGTCCTGCAGAATCTTGATACCCTCGGTGTATGGCAGACGTACGAAGTCTGACTCGAGAATGCCCTTCAGACGCTCGATGAGTCCCTTGTCTATCATCTTGTTGAGGAACTCCAGGTCGTCCTGACAATGCTCGAGAGCCCAGCGGATACAATATTTGATGAAGTCTTCCTCAAGGTCCATCAGGTCGGCGAGGTCGATGAATGCCACCTCCGGCTCCACCATCCAGAACTCTGCAAGGTGGCGTGGGGTGTTGGAATTCTCTGCACGGAAGGTAGGACCGAAGGTATAGATAGCGCCGAGAGCCGTTGCTCCAAGCTCACCCTCGAGCTGTCCGCTCACCGTAAGCGATGTCTGCTTTCCGAAGAAGTCGTCATCATACTTTATCTTGCCGTCCTCGTCCTTCTTCAGGTCGTAGAGGTTCTTTGTGGTAACCTGGAACATCTGTCCGGCTCCCTCGCAGTCGCTCGCCGTGATGATAGGAGAATGGAAATAGAAGAATCCATGCTCATGGAAATATGTGTGTATAGCCATCGCCATGTTATGACGGATGCGCATCACGGCACCGAAAGTGTTGGTACGCAGACGCATGTGGGCATACTGACGCATATACTCGAAGCTCTGTCCCTTCTTCTGCATCGGATAGTCGCTGCCGCAAAGCCCATACACCTCGAGGCTCTCACACTGGATCTCTACCGTCTGACCGGCACCCTGGCTCTCAACGAGAACACCGGTGGCGCTGATGCACGAACCTGTGGTGATCTGCTTGAGCACCTCGGCATCAAACTTTGATGGGTCTACTACAACCTGTATATTCTTTATCGTAGAACCGTCGTTAAGGGCGATGAAGTCTACAGCCTTGCTGCTGCGGTGTGTTCTAACCCAGCCTTTCACGTTGACCGTTGAACCGAAATCGGTGAGCTTCAACGCGTCAACAACTTTTGTTCTTTTCATATTGAGTTGATTTCTTGTTGTTTTGCTATTCTTTGTCACAGCTGCCGGATGTGACAATCCGCCGCTGTGAAGAAAAACTCAGAAAGCCCAGAGTTCTTCTCTGAGCCTTCCTTATAGTTGTATTCGATTATTCGAACGCTCCCATGCGCAGCATGTCAACCTCCTTCTCGGTGAGGAAGCGCCAGTCGCCACGACGCAGGTTCTTCTTTGTGAGTCCAGCAAACTGCACGCGGTCGAGCTTCACCACTCTATAGCCGAGGCTTTCGAAGATACGGCGCACGATACGGTTGCGGCCGCTGTGGATCTCGATGCCCACCTGGCTCTTGTCTGTAGGATGAGCATACTCGATGGCGTCTGCATGCACCTCACCGTCGTCGAGAGTGATACCCTCGGCAATCTGCTGCATGTCGTGAGCAGTGACGTTCTTGTCGAGGTATACGTGGTAGACCTTCTTCTTCAAGAACTTAGGATGTGTGAGCTTGCTGGCGAGGTCACCGTCGTTGGTGAGCAGAAGCACACCGGTGGTGTTTCTGTCGAGGCGTCCTACAGGATAGATACGCTCAGGACAAACGTTCTTCACGAGGTCCATCACAGTCTTGCGCTGCTGTGGGTCGTCGCTTGTTGTAACATAGTCCTTTGGCTTGTTGAGGAGCACGTAGACCTTCTTCTCGAGAGACACGTTCTGGTCGTGGAACTTGATCTCGTCGCTGCGCTTCACCTTTGTACCGAGCTCTGTGACTACCTGTCCGTTGACGGTAACCACACCTGCCTGGATGAATGCGTCGGCCTCACGACGGCTGCAAACGCCGGCGTTGGCGAGGAACTTGTTCAGACGTACCGGTGCATCCGGGTCTACGTTGACTTCCTTATATTCTATTCTCTTCTTGAGACTGTACTTTGCATTTGGATCGTAGTCGGCTGTGCGAGGACGATAGCCACCCTGACGGTTGCCATAACCG
>ERZ791617.386-NODE-386-length-30556-cov-3.70608_pt1 | contig 30556 bp, 30 predicted proteins | sample MGYA00510272_ERZ791617 | MGnify/ENA primary metagenome ERZ791617 (study PRJEB30046, sample SAMN00715200) | human gut metagenome | study: EMG produced TPA metagenomics assembly of the A metagenome-wide association study of gut microbiota in type 2...
TACGGACTTTCTATCGGAAAGTTACCGAATTTCTAAATGATGACAAAATCACGTGCTTACATAGGCTTGGCGTGATTGTCATAATCGAACTATACAGGCGAGCTGAATAAACCGTTTATTTATGCAATCAAATTGGTTATTTATGCAAAAATCTGACAGGTGGGGTATACATATATTTTTTGCCATACGCAAGAGGATATGACTCTGTTTTAGATGATTTTCAAGAAAAGTCTTACAGAGGAATAAGACAGAATTAGACCATTCTAACTATCGATGAATAGTTACTACAAATTTTTATATAGTTAAAGTATATTATTTTGTTTAAATTCTGCAGAATATTATGTACTTTTGTTTTCACCAAAGTAATAATTAGGGGTTATCCCTATTTTAAATAAAAAAAATGGATTGGAATAATTTGGTTAATTGGTACGAGAAAGCTCTGCGAGGTAAGTATGCTGCCTGTATGGGAGATACACTTTTAAACAAAATGTGTACTGAATTGGCTAAAGAATTTCCTTCTATTGATGAAGTTCCAGAAATTATCCGAAATAGACATTATGAGAAAATTAACAATCCAGAATGGAAAGATAGCAGTTTGTAATATAAGGAAGATTGTATTACTACTACTCATTCTACTTGCACCTATGTTTGCTTCTGCCCAGACTAAGCAATACTACTTGTACAATATAGTGACCTTTGAAGGTGATTTCGATAAGGAAGGAGTAAAGGTAAAAGTGGATGATGGTAAAACAGTAGAGAAGCTAAAAGATGGCAAGGGTAATAGAATCAAGTTCAACACCCCTGCTGCAGCCCTTATGTATTTTCTTTCAGAAGGTTGGGATATGTATCTTACCGGCGGTACATCTTCTGGCAGTAGTTATTGTGGCACAGGTATCAGTTATACTACAACCTACTGGATACTTAGAAAGCCTTGCACTAAGGAGGAATTTGATAAAACAGTAGAAGAAGGTATTAAGAAATAGTTTTGATTATGACTTTAGAAATAAGCAAAAAAAATATAATTATTGCTGTCATTATAATAATTGTCGTGGCTGCGTTGATTGGTCTATATTACCTTGTCTACAACAAAGGCTATAAGTGTGGTTATGACAAAGGCAAAGTAGAAACTACTGCTAAGTACGAAAGTCCAAAAGGGAATGGTACAAATTTCTATTCAGAAGAAATCATAGGTGGAGGAAATGTTTTTAATAAGTATATGATTTACCACTCTATACCAGATTGCAAAGCCATAAAAGATGGTGTAATGGAAAATAGAGCCTACACTGATTCTACCTTTAGAATGAGCCATTCAAAGTTTTGTCCTAAGTGTATGGATGAAAAACTTATTGAGAAGTGCCAAGCCTTCTTAGAAGAAGAATTTAATTAAACAATCAACTAAACCAAAACAATTATGGTAGACTTTGTTGCACTTGACACTGAAACTCCATATCCGTGAAAAAATAGAATTTGTCTAATAGGTATAACGGAAGTTATAGATAGCAAGGTACAACATTCAAAATGTTGGTAGGTAAAACCTAAAAGAAACATCTATGATGGCTATAATACTGCCATTCACGGTATCACAACAGAAGACACAAAAAAAATAGCCCTTTATTTCCAGAAGTATGGAAAGAAATAAAACCATTCTTAGGAAATAAGACAGTTGTGGTACACAACAAATCTTTTGATATGTATGCCATGGTTTGCTTGATTGGTATGATTACACCTAATTCTTTTATAGATGATACCCATAGACCTGACTTTTTTAACACAATCCCCATCTACTTTTAAATTAGATAGATGGGGATTCTTTATTATAAGTTCTCTTGTGTTAGCCTACTATTTCCAATATCCACCCGAAAAAAGTAAGCGGCATGCATATTAAATGTGTTAAATGCAACTTGATATTTAAAAGAAAACACTAACTTTGCAAATAAAAATAATAAAGTTAGTATGGAAGAAAAAACAACAGACAAGAATATAAGAAAGAACCCATTCTTCGAACCTTATACCACACCACATGAAACCGTACCCTTCGACAAAATAAAAATCGAAGACTACGAAGAGGCTTTCATGGAGGGTATAAGAAGAGATGACGAGCAAATAGAAAAGACTATCTCCAATACGGACGAGCCGACTTTCGACAACACTATCATTAATGTGGATGACGACAAAGACGGATACTACGACTTGCTGTCAAGAGTGTCTACCGTATTCTTCAATCTGCTAAGCGCAGAAACGAACGACGAGATGGATGCTCTGGCACAGAAACTTCAACCGATTCTTACGAAACACGCCAATGACGTAAGACTGAACAAGAAACTGTTTGAAAGAATAAAATATGTCTATGAACACCACCGGGAACTGACACCTGAAGAACAGATGCTCCTTGAGAACTGCTATGACGGATTCGTCAGAAGCGGTGCGCTGCTCGACGATGAAGGAAAGGAGAAGCTGCGCAAGCTTACTGAAGAAGCAAGCATGCTGTCACTGCAGTTTTCACAGAATCTGCTCAAGGAGAACAAAGCATACACCATAAACATAACCAACGAGGAAGAGCTCGACGGACTGCCCGACACGGCAAAAGAGGCTGCCGCACTGGCAGCAAAGGAACATGGGAAAGAAGGATGGGTGTTTACACTCGACTACCCAAGCTACAGCCCTTTCATGACATATTCCACACAGCGCGAACTCAGAAAGAAGCTGTATATGATGCGCAACACAATATGCACACACAGCAACGACGAAAACAACATCAACATCTGCAGACGTATAGTAAACCTGAGAAGGGAGATAGCCCAGCTCTTAGGTTTCAACACCTATGCCGACTACGTATTGAAGAACCGCATGGCAAGCAATGAGGCCAACGTATACAAATTGCTGAACGACCTCATCTCCGCCTACATGCCTACAGCAAAAGCTGAAGTGCAGGACATAGAAAAGAAGGCAAAGGAAATGGAAGGGAACGACTTCATAATGGAACCTTGGGACTTCAGCTACTACTCCCACAAGCTGCAGCTCGAAAGATTCAACCTTGACGCAGAGATGCTCCGCCCGTATTTCGAACTGGGCAAAGTGATAGAAGGCGTGTTCGGACTTGCAAACAAGCTGTACGGCATTACATTCAAGGAGAACAAAGACATTCCTGTCTACCACGGCGACGTAAAGGCTTATGAGGTTTTTGACAAGGACGGTTCATACCTTGCCGTATTCTATGCCGACTTCCATCCGCGCAAAGGCAAGCAAGGCGGAGCATGGATGACGGAATATCAGGGACAATGGATAGATAAGAAGGGAGAGAACGTAAGACCACACGTCAGCGTAGTGATGAACCTTACGAAACCGACTGCCGAAAAGCCTGCATTACTGACATTAGGGGAAGTGGAAACATTCCTGCATGAGTTCGGACACTCGCTGCACGGAATGTTTGCAAATACAAGATTCGAGAGTCTGTCGGGCACAAACGTTTGGTGGGATTTCGTGGAGTTGCCGTCGCAGTTTATGGAAAACTATGCCGTGGAAAAGGATTTCCTCAGGACCTTCGCCTTCCATTACAAGACGGGGGAACCACTGCCAGACGAACTGATAGACAGAATAGCGAAGAGCAGAAACTTCATGGTGGCGTACGGATGTATGAGGCAGGTAAGCTTCGGACTTCTCGACATGGCTTACTACACACAGAGCAAACCGTTTACTGACGACATCATACCTTTCGAAAAGAAAGCCTGGGAAAAGGCTATGGTTCTGCCTCAGCTTCCTGACACCTGCATGACAGTACAGTTCAGTCATATAATGGCTGGAGGATATGCTGCCGGATACTACAGCTACAAATGGGCTGAAGTGCTGGATGCCGACGCGTTCAGCGTATTCAAGAAAAACGGCATCTTCGACAAGAAGACTGCCCAGAGCTTCCGTGACAACATCCTGTCAAAAGGCGGAACAGAGCACCCGATGACTCTCTACAAGAGATTCAGAGGAGGAGAACCTACAATAGATGCCTTGCTTGAAAGAAACGGAATAAAGAAAAAACAAGACTGCTAAGACGTGGTCATATATCATCAACCGGTATCATCTTAAATACAACAGACAATGGACAAGAACGAGAAACAATTCAAACTTGACTTGCGGTATCTGCGCATGGCACGAATATGGTCGGAAAACAGCTATTGCAAAAGACGACAGGTGGGCTGCCTTGTGGTCAAAGACAAAATGATTATAAGCGACGGATACAACGGCACGCCAAGCGGGTTTGAGAATATATGCGAAGACGAAAACAACGTCACACACCCTTACGTTCTTCATGCTGAGGCTAACGCCATAACGAAGCTTGCCAGAAGTTCCAACAACAGCGATGGCGCTACGCTTTACGTTACTGATGCTCCATGCATAGAATGCTCCAAGCTTATAATACAAGCAGGGATAAAGAGGGTGGTCTATGCAAAAGAATATCGGCTTACAGACGGACTTGACCTACTTGCAAAAGCAAAAATAGAAGTTATACATATTAACCCAGATGAATATGAAAACAAATAAATCATATCGGTTCACGCCTCTGCTGATGGCTATAAGCGTCATTGTCGGAGTCGTCATCGGCACGTTCTATGCAAACCATTTCTCCGGCAACCGCCTGAACATCATCAATTCAGGAAGCAACCGGCTGAACAACCTGTTGCATATCATCGATGACCAGTATGTTGATGAAGTAAACATCGACTCCCTTGTAGACATGGCGATTCCACAAATCCTGTCTGACCTGGACCCACACTCTGTATATATTAGCGCCGCCGACGTACAGAAGACGCAGGATGACCTGAAGGGGTCTTTCTCCGGCATCGGTGTGGAATTCATCATCAGACAAGACACTATCCATGTGCAGAACGTAATAAAAAACGGTCCTGCACAACAAGCCGGCATACTTGCCGGAGACAAAATCGTGAGCGTTGACGACAAACCGTTTGTAGGAAAGATTGTCACCAACGAGGAGGCTATGCGAAGACTGAAAGGTGCTAAAGGAACGAAAGTTAAAGTGGGAGTGAAAAGATACGGCTCAAACGCTGTGAAATATTTTACTATCACCCGTGCTGACATTCCACAGAAGAGCATCACTGCGGTATATATGCTTGACGACAATACCGGATACATAAAGATAAAGAACTTTGGAGAAAACACTTATCCGGAACTGCTTGTCGCATTGGCACAGCTGTCGCAGGAAGGATTCGGCAACCTTGTCATCGACCTTAGAGACAACACTGGCGGATACTTGGAATCTGCGGTACAGATGATCAACGAATTCCTGCCAAAGAATAAACTCATCGTATATACACAGGGACGCAAGTCGCCGAGACAGGACTACAAGAGCGACGGAAGGGGAAGCTATCAGAAAATACCGCTCGTCGTTCTTATCAATGAGGCTTCTGCCTCCGCATCTGAAATCTTTGCTGGAGCAATACAGGACAACGACCGCGGAACAATCATCGGCAGACGTTCGTTCGGCAAGGGACTTGTGCAAAAGCAAATGGAATTTCCTGACGGTAGTCTTATCAGACTTACAACAGCAAGATACTATACTCCATCTGGACGCTGCATACAGAAGCCATATACGGCAGGCGACAATGTTGACTACGAAGAGGACTTGCTGGCAAGATACCAGCATGGAGAATTCTTCTCGCAAGACAGTATCAAGCATACCGGTCCGGCATATCACACCGGTATTGGAAGAACGGTATATGGAGGTGGCGGTATAACACCTGACATCTTCGTTCCGGAAGATACTATCGGCATGACGTCATATCTCAAGGAAGCGACAATGAGCGGACTTATCCTGCAGTTTGCCTTCACCTATACTGACGACAACAGGGTTAAGCTCAACACATACAAAGAGATGATGGAGCTGGCTGACTACCTGAAAAAGCAGAACTTGGTTGAACAGTTCGCAACCTTTGCCAACAAGAATGGTCTGCAACGCAGAAACCTGCTCATAAAGAAGTCGCACAGACTCCTGAACAGATATATCAACAGCCGGATTATATACAACATGCTCGACGACAACGCATGGACTCAGTATATAAATGAGGACGACAATGTTGTGAATGCAGCACTGAACGTGTTCAGAAACGGCTCTGCCTTCCCTAAAAAGCCTGAACAGAAACAAGCGGCAAAGAAGAAATAAAGTTGACGAGTTGACAAGTCTACTCGTCAGCTCGTTAACATATCTCCTTGTCTACTCGTAAACTCGTCAACTTATCAACTCGTCAACTTGTCAACTCGTAAAACACTATCATGATAAACAAAAAAGAATTGAGAAAAGAAGTAAGACTTCTGAAAAAACAGTATTCGGATGAACAGCTCAAGGAACTTTCGTACAGCACAATACGAAAGCTCCTTGAGCTTTCATACGTAAAAGAAGCAAAGACTATCGTCCTGTACTGTTCGCTGCCTGACGAAGTGTATACCCTTGATGCTATACACGCATTGAAGGATATGGGCAAGAAGATTCTTCTGCCTGCAGTAACAAGTGAAACGGAAATGGAACTCCGCGAATACAACAATGACAACGACCTCAGAATAGGGTATTTCAATATTCTGGAACCTTGCGGAAAACCTTTCTTCAACTATGAAGAGATTGACGTTGCCATCATACCCGGAATGGGATTCGACAGGACTGGCAACAGATTAGGTCGCGGCAAAGGATATTACGACCGTTTCCTGAGCAAAGCGAAAGATGCAAGGAAAATAGGAATATGCTTTCCTTTCCAACTCTTCGAACATATTCCGACAGACATACACGACATCAAAATGGATATGGTATTGTCATAAGCAACAATTGTCCATACTGAACAGACATAAACATCAATAGATCTTTATATCTGCAATAACCATTGAGCCGACGTAATTATTCAGCCGTCTGACTAATTGTGTCTTCATCATAGACAGGTCGGCACGGAGAGCCGGATTGCTGATTTTAACAAACAGCGTCTGGTTCTTTATGAATTTATCACTTGTATAAGCAGCAATACCCTTTCCGACCACTTCATCCCAGGCATTAACCAGACGATGCTGCAGCAAAGGTGTTTCAAGTCCATTCTGCCTTAAACAACGGTTCAAGACATCTGACAGGTTCTGTACATCACGTCTAAACATTATAGTGATTATTGATTAGTGATTAGTGATTAATTATTATTGATTAGTTATTAATTCCTCCTATAACACCACCGGCTTCAACAGGATAAATCTTATATGAAGGAAGAGCTTAATATCTTGTCAAGATGGTCACGGTTGGTATCAGTAAGGAATATCTGCCCGAAGCTGTCGCCCGAAACCAGTTTCACTATCTGCTCTACCCTGTCAGCATCCAACTTGTCGAAGATATCATCCAACAGCAAAATAGGTTTCGTGGCTGAACCATTCTCTGTCAGATACTTGAACTGTGCCAGCTTCAAGGCTATAACAAAAGTCTTGTTCTGCCCTTGACTGCCTTCACGCCTCATAGGATAACCATCAAGCAGCATTTCCAAGTCATCACGATGCACGCCATGAAGAGAATAACCTACGGCACGGTCCTTGAACCTGTCTCGCCTTATCACATCAAGAAGCGGTCCGCGCTGGCAATGTGAAACGTATCTGAGACTTACTCTTTCCTTCCCTTGCGATATGAAAGTATAGAAGTCCTGGAATTCAGGTATGAGACTCTCTATAAAAGCATTCCTCTTGGCAAATATCATCTCCCCTTCAACAGCCATCTGTTCTTCCCAAATGTCAAGCAGGGCAGAATCCGGTTCGTCTTCCTGTTTCAGCAAGGCATTTCTCTGCTGCAAGGCTTTGCTGTATCTATTGAGAGAAGCGAGATACGTGGCATCAGTCTGGGAAATAACAATATCCATTATCCTACGCCTCTCTTCGCTTACTCCTTCTATAAGACTGGTGTCAGAAGGCGACACCATTATAAGAGGAATCAGTCCGATATGCTCCGACAGTCGCTTGTAATCCTTCTTGTTCCTGCGGAAGCGCTTCTTCACACCACGCTTCATTCCACAGTAGATATTCTCCTCTTCACCGCTTTCGTTTTCATAACATCCGTCAATGACACAGAAATCAGAATCGTGTCGGATAATCTGAGAATCTATCGAACAATTGGAACTCTTGCAAAAAGAAAGATAATATACAGCATCAAGATAATTTGTCTTACCAACACCGTTATGGCCAATAAAACAATTTATACCCTTGCTCAATTCAAGGTTAGACTCCTGGATATTCTTAAAACCAATAATGGAAATTCTCTTAAGATACATTACCGACAATCTTTCTTTTCTAAGTGTTGTTTTAACTGTAATACCATGCAAAGATACTCTATTATATGTCAATAAAGAAAAAAAATCATCATAAATTTCAATATGTGAGAATATTTACGTAATTTTGCCACGCTTTTTATAAAAACCTGAATAATAAAAACAAGAACAAAATAATGAAGAATTCATCAGACAACAAGGGCGCAGTAAATGTAGACAGCGCACTGAACAAGAACGAGGCTCTCTTTATGAAGAACAAGAAAGCCATCATCTACGGAATTTTAGCAGTAATCATTATCGTTGGCGGCTACTTCGCATACAACACATATGTAGCAGGTCCACGCCAGGATGAAGCAAGCACAGCCCTTGCCAAAGGACAGGACTATTTTGCTAACCAGCAGTTTGACAAGGCCCTCAACGGCGACGGAGCAGGATACACCGGATTCAAGGCTATCGCTTCTGACTACAGCAGCACTGACGCAGGCAACCTTGCAAACCTCTATGCCGGTCTTTGCTATGCAAATATGAACAAATGGTCTGACGCAGCTAAATATCTTGAGGAGTACTCTCCTGCTGACGACGAGATGATAAGCCCTGCTGCTGTGGCAGCATTGGGAGACGCTTATGCTCACCTCAACCAGTTGGACAAAGCTGTTGACTCTTTCAAAAAGGCAGCAAGCATGGCAGACAAGCAGTCTGAAGAAGGTGCTAACCTCAGCCTTTCTGCAACATTCCTTATCAAGGCTGGAGAGATTCTCGAAAGCCAGAACAAGAAAGATGAGGCTCTGCAGCTCTATCAGGACATTAAGAAAAAGTATGTCAACGCTCCTGCTGCTATGGAAATTGACAAATACATAGAAAGAGCAACAAAGTAATACAATGGCAACAGCATTACACAACCTTTCATCATACGAATTTGACAAGATTCCTGATGCAAGCAACATGTGCTTCGGAATCGTCGTTGCTGAATGGAACCCTGAGATAACCGGTGCATTGCTTGACGGATGTATGTCAACGCTTGAAAAGCATGGCGCTCTGCCAGAGAACATTCATGTGAAAACTGTTCCGGGAAGCTTTGAGCTTATCTACGGCGCACACCAGATGACACTCAACGGAGGCTACGATGCCATCATCATTTTAGGAAGTGTGATAAAGGGTGAGACACCGCACTTTGACTACATCTGTCAGGGCGTAACATATGGCATTGCACGCTTGAATGCAAAGAGCGAAATCCCTGTAATCTACGGATTGCTTACAACATTAGACCTCCAGCAGGCAAAAGACAGAAGCGGAGGAAAATATGGAAACAAGGGAGACGAATGTGCCATAGATGCCATTAAGATGGCAAAATTCTAAAGAATGCAAGTTTTAAATCAGTAATAGAATCATCTATAAAGGGCGGGCTTAACTTAAGTTCGCCCTTATTATTAAAAAACATTTTGCTTTATGAAATTCATATCATGGAACGTCAACGGACTAAGAGCGTGCGAAGGAAAGGGATTCAGCGACGCCTTCAGAGAACTCGATGCCGACTTCTTCTGCCTGCAGGAGACTAAGATGCAGGAAGGTCAGCTCGACCTTAAATATGAAGGATACACTTCATACTGGAACTATGCCGAGAAGAAAGGATACTCTGGCACGGCTATTTTCACACGACACACGCCTCTGTCTGTAACCTATGGCATGGGGATAGAAGAGCATGACCACGAGGGTCGCATAATAACATTGGAAATGGAGACCTTCTACCTCATCACTGTTTACACTCCAAACTCACAGGACGGACTGCGAAGACTCGAATACAGAATGAAATGGGAGGATGACTTTCTTGCATACATCAGACAACTTGACAAGAAGAAACCTGTAATAATATGCGGAGACCTGAATGTGGCTCATGAGGAGATAGACCTAAAGAACCCTAAGACAAACCGCAAGAACGCGGGTTTCACGGATGAAGAACGCAACAAGATGACCGTTATGCTCGAAAACGGCTTCACCGACACCTTCCGCTATTTCTACCCCGAACAGAAAGAAATATACTCATGGTGGTCGTACCGCTTCAAGGCAAGGGAAAAGAATGCAGGATGGCGCATCGACTACTTCATAGTGTCTGACCGACTAAGAGAGCGTCTTGAAGGAGCAAAGATACATACCGAAATATTTGGTTCCGACCATTGTCCGGTGGAACTGACATTGAAATAAACCAAGAAAAGAAATAAGACATTCCGCCCATATATCTATATGGAACAGAATGTCTTGTTTCATTTTAAAACATTGCGCATTTATCTTTCAACGTAAGAATAAGGATGCGCCTGATAAATACCACAAATTTTATACGCCTTCCTCTTCATCCGCATCACTGTTCGGATTATTGGTAGTATCTATATCCTGACCTTTCTCCATCGTCAGTGTACCCGACTTTGAAAGAATTAGCTTTATAGGTATGAAGTCATCGCTCAACTGGTCTGGACAGCCTACACTGGCAACGAAGAACATGTTTCCACCTTCAGTACGGTCAAACGCAATACCCAACACAGTAGACTTCGACAAATAGTCATTGTCAACACAACTCGCAAACGATGTTTTCGTAAATTCCCGGTTAAAGAATTCCGTACCGTCGCTGCGCAACACTGTCAACACGACCTTGTTCTCATAACACTTGTCACCATTATCGTCGGTAAACTGTTCGGCTCCTTCGTCAACGACACGTTTGACTGTCACCTTAAAATCAGTTCCATCCCAATCTACTGTTTCTGTTCTCTCATACCCTTGCATCTTTGTCGGTGCAGAAGGAGCCTGTACAACAGGCTTTGTCGTGATTATGTCATTTGACTTTTTCTTCTCGCCACACGACACGGCAACAAAAGAACACAAGGCAATGACACAACAAGAATAGATGCCTTTCATATCTAATTGTTTATTAAATTCTTTTTTATATATGCAAAGTTAATGTAAATATGCTAAATACAGAAACAAAAGCACTATCTTTGCATAAAATAATCAGATATTCAGCATTATGAGTAAACATATAATATATATAATAGGTATAATAACTCTTTTCTTGCTTTCATGCACCGGCAAGAAAGCTCAAGAGGAACAGATTGAAAAAGCCATCGACACTATACCACACCTCGTAACACAGGTTCAGAAGTGCTCACGCCTCTACACCGCTGAATACAAGGTGCACAAGATAATAACCCACAACGATGAAGTACGTGTAAAGGGAAAGATTTTGCAGCACGACTATAACATCCCCCTTCCTGTGGGACAGAGGAAGATTGCCATACCTATCGATGCAACGATAAAGGCATACATAGACTTCAACGATTTTTCCGAGAAGAACATCATGAGAAACGGCAATAGGATTGAAATAATACTCCCTACCCCACACATCCAACTAACGGCAACCAAGATCAGTCACGCAGAAATAAAGAAATATGTTGCTACGCTGCGCAGAAACTTCTCCGACGAGGAGCTTTCCAACTATGAACAACAAGGCAGGGAAGCCATAATCAAAGATATACCACGAATGGGAATAACGGAAATGGCAAAAGAGAGTGCCGCTAAGGTGCTGGTGCCGTTTTTCGTCGGCATGGGCTTTGCTGAGACTGACATAACAATAACTTTCCAGAAGGATTTAACCACGGGCGACATCAGTAAGATGATAGACCCGACAACTGTAATTGAGGGGAAATGACATGAAAATAAGTCTGACGAAAATAAACATACTGCTTGGCTGCATAATAGCACTGATTGTTATTATTGCGGCAATAAGTCTCTTCCACACGGCGAAGGAGACTGAGATTAAGGTGGAAGTCAACGACAGGATTGACGTCACACCAACAATAATCACGGCAATGAAAGAAATCGGCGAGTGGGAGTTTCTGTCCATAACCGACGAAGAACTCGTAGACACCGTCAGGAAGGGTTTCTTCAGCGATGACGAACTGGCAAGAATCTACTATGGCAAGATGAGCCTTGGTATAAACATGCACAAGACAAGTCCTCATTGGATAAGGCAAAAGGGTGACAGCATAGTGCTTACCCTGCCACCAATAGAACTGCTCGACAAGAACTTCATCGACGAAGCACGAACGAAAGCTTTCATTGAATCGGGAAAATGGAGCGATGCTGACCGCGAGGCTATGTACAGACTGGCGTATGGCAAGATGCTCCGCCGCTGCATGACAGAATCAAATATCAACACGGCGAAGGAGAATGCCCGCTTACAGTTCGGCAAGATGCTGAAAGCCATGAACATCAACAAATACGAAATAACGTGGGAGAAATAACACCCTAAACGAGGGTTGTATACCCCCGACCCTACACACATACAATACGTTTATAAACAACAACTCCGCCACATGAGCATTGACCCACATGGCGGAGTTGTTGTTTCCGTCTATGCTTTCCGCATTATCTCTTCTGAAGCTTCACTACGGCATTTCCCTTTTTGTCGTTAAGAGTCATCTTGCCGTTGCCTTCCATGACAAAGCCATTTGATTTTCCAAGGGCGTCAAGTACCATACGCTCAACCTTCATGTCGGCACACATCATCATCGTTGTACCAGTCTGGCTGAAATCAATGCTGCTCTTCTTGGCATTCACTTTCAATGCACCGATAAGAGTATTGCAGCCTGTATTTCCATATAAGTTGCTCTTCTTGGTGTCAAAGCCGAGGAAAGGCACATTCTCACAATCACCCTTGTTGATCTTTTTACCCTCCACCTCAACAATGTTCCACTCGCCGTCCAATGCGGCAACGTCTGTCGCAACCTTTGGTGAGCCACAAGATGCCGCTACCAATGCTGCTGCTGAAACAATAAATTCACTTTTCTTCATTTTCTTTTCTTACTTTTCTTAATATATTAGTTTGTCAAGTATTTCCAGATATCTTGTCCGAACTCTCACGAATCTTCAGAATCATCGGCACCACCTTTCTATATATGGTAGTATCACCGGCAATATTTTTCATCAACAGTTCGCAGGCAACGGCACCCGTCTTATGCGACTGGTCTTCTATCGACGACAGTTTAGGAGTGACGAATGACGACATTTCGGTATCCGTAAATCCTATTATTGCCACATCCTCCGGTATTCTTAGTTTGAGCGCCTTTATGGCAGCAAAGGCTGCATAGGTAATGATGTCGTTGAAGGCAACGATGGCATCGGGTCTGTTTTCCGCCGACAGCATCTTCATGGTAGTCTCCTTTGCCGACTCGAAATCTATCTTTTCGCAAATGATGATGCTTCTGTCAATAGGAATTCTTTTTTCCTTCAGCGCCTCCAGATAACCGTGCTTGCGCCTTCTTACCATATCCAGATGGTTGGGACCACCTAAAAACGCCACCCTTCGGCTACCTGTTTCCAACAGATGCCTGGTAGCCAGCTCGGCAGCCTCGTCGCCATTGGCAACAACATGCGAGAAGAGTTCCGGCAGACAGGTGCGTGCAAAGAACACCAACGGAATACCCATCTTATAGATTTCCTCGAAATGCGAATAGTCTACTGTATCTTGCGATAGACATGCTATGATGCCTTCCACGTGCATACTGATGAAGTTGTCTATCGCTTTTTTCTCTTTCTCATGGTCTTCATGACTATTTATCGCTATAACAGAATATCCTTCCTGGGAGGCATAGTCCTCTATGCCGTCAAGGACAGCGGAATAATAATGCGTCACAAGATTCGGCACTACCACACCAATCACCTTTGGAGCCTCGCTTCTTAAGCTCTGAGCAAAGGGGTTAGGACGATAGTTGAGTTCCTTTGCAAGCTTCTGTACTCGCAGACGTAACTCCTCTCCCACCTCATGACTGTTTCTCAAAGCCCTCGAAACCGTAGCGATACTTACTCCCAACTGTGCAGCAAGATCTTTTAAAGATACCCTATGTTGTTTCATTATTTTTCTGTAATAAACAGTTGACACAATACCAAGCTGGACCAAGACTGCTTTTCTTTAGCCCTTCCGTATGCAAAATTAATCATTTTGTCCGATTCTGCAAACGTTTACGTGTTATTTATATAAAAAAGGCTATACGTATGTAAAAATAAATTGTATCTTTGCAGCAGTGAATTCAAAATGAGTAATGAATAGTTGATAATAAGTTAGTTAGAAAAAAGGTAATCGACGATGTTGTGAAACATTGTCGATTTTTTATTTATACAAGCCACTTTGGAGGACTTGTCTACTCGTCAACTTGTCTACTTGTCAACTTGTTAACTTGTCTACTTGTTAACTTGTCTACTTGTCTACTCGTCTACTTGTCTACTCGTCTACTTGTCAACTCGTCTACTTGTCAACTCGTCTACTTGTCAACTTGTTGTGTACCTATCTCCATACATGCGTGGATAAGTCCTGCGCATGTAATGTCCTGGTTGTCTGCTATAATAATTTCTGTGTTCTGTGTCATTTATCTTCCGTATTTGTGTGTGTCTGCCTTAATGTCGCTGCCTATCGGCTAAAGCAGGATTTCGTCTCCTTCCAGATGGCATCCGACGAAGCCGTTCTCCTTTGACTTCTTCTCGTCGAAGAGATAATAGAGAGCCGTGGCTTCGGTACATATCTCCCCGTGCGAATTCTCGAGCGTCACTCCTACGGTCACCAGGTTTCTCACCTGCTTCAGTATTCTTCCTCGCAATGTCAGCTGCAGTTCGGTGGTCAGCACAGGCTGTTTGTATTTCACTTCCAGCTTTGATGTAACGCCCATCAGCTGCAGTTTCCTGAACACTACCCATCCGGCTATTTCATCCATCAGCGTGGCTTGTATGCCTCCATGAAGCACGTTCACCCATCCCTGATAGTTTCCATCCGGCTTCCAGAAGCTCACGATATCGTCACCATCCTCATAGAAATCCATGTGCGCTCCTATAGGGTTGTCCTTGCAGCATCCGAAGCAGTTATATCCCTGCTTGCCTTCAAACGGATTTGAAATCTTTCTCATAACCTCACCTTTTTATATAATATGATGTACAAAAATATGAAAATTCTTCCATAGCAGCAAAACTAACACGATTTTTTTTAATTGTAACAGAAATGAAATATCTGTTTAAACGGCTTGTAATATGCCGTTTATATTTTTGCAGACGAAAAGAAAAGAACAAATATTAAAATAAACACTATTTATGGAAACTATTTACTTTGTAATCGTCGCCTTCCTGCTTATACTGGCAGTTTTCGACTTGTTCGTGGGCGTGAGCAACGATGCCGTAAACTTTCTGCAATCCGCTATCGGAGCTAAAGTGGCACGCTTCCGTACCGTGCTCGTAGTAGCCTCTGCCGGTGTGCTGATAGGAGCTGTGATGAGTGCCGGCATGATGGATGTGGCACGCCACGGCATCATGCAGCCTGAGAACTATTCCTTTGCCGAAGTGATGACCATCTTCCTTGCGGTGATGGTCACCGATGTGGTCATCCTCGACATCTTCAACACCCTCGGCATGCCTACCTCCACCACCGTATCGCTCGTCTTCGAGCTTCTCGGTGCGACGTTTATCCTCGCCCTCTTCAAGATGGGCAGCGACCCGTCGCTATCTTTCGTTGACCTGCTCAACAGCAGCAAGGCACTCAGCGTTATAATAGCAATCTTCGTATCCGTGGCAATAGCGTTCTTCTTCGGAGTAGCCGTAATGTGGCTCAGCAGAATAGTGTTCACTTTCAACTACAAGAAGCACCTGCGCTACACCATAGCCATCTTTGGTGGAATTGCTTTCACTGCACTCGCTTACTTCATCTTCATCAAGGGTCTGGGCGGCTCGCCGTTCATCAGCGACGCTACTAAAGACTGGATCAAGGAGAACACCACGATGCTCCTGCTCGTTGTGTTCGTGGCATCTACAATCCTTAACGAGATTCTCCATCTGCTGCACGTCAACGTGTTCAAGATTATCGTGCTGCTCGGCACCTTTGCTCTTGCCATGGCTTTCGCAGGCAACGACCTCGTAAACTTCATTGGTGTACCGCTTGCCGGACTCGACTCCCTACAGGACTTCATGGCTAACGGCAAAGGCGACATCAACGGTTTCATGATGACCTCGCTGATGAGCTCTGCCAAGAGTCCTATCCTCTACCTTCTCATCGCCGGAATAATAATGATTGTGGCAATGGCTACATCCAAGAAAGCGCAGAACGTGGTCAAGACCAGCGTAGACCTCAGCCGACAGGACGAAGGAGACGAGATGTTCGGCTCCTCAAGAGTGGCACGCTCCATCGTGCGCGTCGTACAGGACATGGGAGAAGGCATAGCACACATGATGCCGAAATCATCTACTAAATGGATTGACACCCGCTTCAACAAAGAAGAGGCAATACTTACCAACGGAGCTGCCTTCGACGAGGTGCGCGCATCCATCAACCTTGTGCTTGCCGCCATGCTCATCATCATCGGTACCAACTACAAGCTGCCTCTCTCTACAACCTACGTAACCTTCATGGTGGCAATGGGTTCTTCTCTCGCCGACCACGCATGGAGCCGCGACAGCGCCGTGTTCAGAGTAACGGGAGTGCTCTCCGTAATCGGTGGATGGTTCGTGACGGCAGGTGTTGCCTTCGCCGCAGCTGCCCTCGTCTGTACACTGATGCACTTCGGTGGCTTCCCTATAATGATTGCCTTCATGGTGCTCGACATCTATCTGCTATGGCGCAGCGCACAGGCTTACAAGAAGAAGAAAGCTAACGAAAGCAAGGACGACATATTCCAGCTGATGATGCGTACGAAAGACAAGGATATCGTATGGGACTTGCTCCGCAAGCATGTTGGCAGAACACAGAGCTTCGTAACACGCTTCACTTGTGAGGAGTTCAACAGAATAATCGACGGCATGAGCAAAGAGAGTCTCAAGGATCTCCGCACGGCATACAGGGACATCAACAACGAACGCGACACTCTGAAGAAGATACGTCGCCAGGAATTCCTTGCCATGCGACGCATACCGCAGGCTATAGCACTGGAGCGCAACACATGGTTCCACGTGGGTGCAAACTGCAACCAGCAGTATATGTACTGCCTGCGCCGTATGCTCGATCCGATAAAGGAGCATGTAGACAACAATTTCCAGCCGATGCCGAAGAAATATCTCGACGAGTTCGAGAGCGTACGCCGCCGTATCAACGAGATGATGAAACATACTGACCAGATGATTTCCACCAACCGCTACGACCTGTATCGCGAGACCCTGATCATCTCCGACGAATGTAAGGACGAGCTGTCTGCCCTGCGCGAGCGTCATCTCAACTTCATGCAGAAGGATCAGGATGCCGCAGCAAACATGAAAACCTCTTTGCTCTATCTGAACATTCTGCAGGAGAGCCAGGAAATGATAAGCATCATGCGCCACCAGCTACGTGCTGCCTACAAGTTCATCAGCGAAGACAAATAGTCTGACTCACTACTCATCAAATATATAACAACAAGAAACCGCCCTTTCTCATATCGCATGGAAGGGCGGTTTTTTGTATGCAAGAAACAAAATCTGAGCTTTTGAAGAAAGTTACCTGATTTCTATGGGAAAGTTATCTGGACTTTAGTATTTCCATATATTTCTCATAGCTGATATATTCGCCGCCCATACTCTTGAGATGGGGCGTTTCAAACTGGCAGTCAATGAGTTTTCCGCCGTTAGCTTCCATCACCTGGGCAAGGAAGATGAGAGCGAGCTTTGAAGCGGAAGGCACAAGAGAGAACATACTTTCGCCGAAGAATGCCGGACCGAAGCTTACTCCATATAGTCCGCCTACAAGTTTTCCGTCGCGGTCCCATACCTCCACACTGGTGGCAAGCCCCTGACGGTGCAGCTCGGTATATGCTTTTATCATGTCTTCGCCGAGCCATGCCCCCTCCTCATCGTAGCGCAGGGCACTACAGTTGTGGATAACGCCGCTGAAGTCGCGTCCTATGCTGAGTGAATACTCTCCCTTGTTCATGAGTGTGCGCATGGAGTGGCTGATGTGAATCTTGTCAGGAAAGATTACAAAGCGGCGCATCGGACAATACCACAGTATCGTCTGCCAGTCGCGAAAGCTGTACCAAGGGAAGATGCCGTTGCTGTAAGCCAGCAGCAGACGGTCAGGACTCAGGTCGCCACCGACGGCAAAGAGTCCGTCTTCCTCCCCGAGCCGCGGGTCGGGGAAAGATATAGAGTCGTCGAGTTGGAATATCATACTCTGTCAAAATAGAAGTTTTAGTATGCCGTCTGCCGATTCCACTGTCACGGAACCGCCTTTTTTCAGTTTTCCGAAGAGTATCTCCTTCATGAACAGAGGTTTCAGTTCGCGGGCTATGACGCGGTCCATCTCTCTTGCTCCGTATTCTTTCGTGAAACCTTTCTTAAGCAGACTGGAGAAGGCTTCGTCTGTCACCTCGAAACTAACCTTCCTCTGTTGCAGCTTGGCTTCGAGCTCGCTGAGTTTCTTTCTCAGTATCTGTGCTGCCATATTTTCATCCATCTCGCTGAAGACCACAATGTCGGTGAGGCGGTTTATGAATTCGGGCTTGAAGGTTTTCTTTACCTGTTTCATCATTGCCTCGCCTCTCGACACTCCTCCACCGAAGCCAATGCTTGCCTGGGCTGCGTATTGTGCCCCGGCATTGGAGGTCATGATGAGGATTACGTTGCGGAAGTCTGTCTTCCGTCCGTGGTTATCGGTGAGCGTGGCATAGTCCATAATCTGCAACAGGATGTTGTAGATGTCGCTGTGCGCCTTTTCTATTTCATCGAGAAGCAGAACGCAGTTGGGGGTGTTCCTGACGGCATCGGTGAGCAGACCACCGTCGTCGTAGCCTACATATCCGGCAGGTGAGCCGATGAGCTTTGCTACGGTGTGCTTCTCTGTATATTCCGACATGTCGAACCTTACGAGTTCCACTCCGAGTTCCTTAGCCAGCACTTTTGCTATTTCCGTCTTGCCTACACCGGTAGGACCGACGAAGAGCAGCGACGCCAGCGGCTTGTCGTCTTCGCTCAGCCCTGCCTTCGCCATGAGTATGGCTTCGGTGACTTTCTCCACGGCATTGTCCTGTCCGAAGATGCGGTCCTTTATATTGTTGCCCAGACAGGAGAGTACGGAGTTGTTGTTCTCCTTGAGCACGTTGGCTTCTATCTTGAGGTTCTTCATGAGTATCTCGTTGATGAGAGCTTTCGTCACGTATGGCTTACTTACCATAAGGTCTTTGTGGACTTCGAGATAGGCTCCCGCCTCGTCGATGAGGTCGATGGCCTTGTCGGGCAGCCGCCTGTCGCTGATGTGCTTCTGGCTTGCCCTCACGGCATAGTCTATGGCATCCTTGTGGTAGATTACGTTGTGGAACTTCTGCAGGCTCGGCTGCAGACCCTTTATTATCTGTATGGTTTCCTCTACTGACGGCTCCTTGATGTCTATCATCTGGAAGCGTCGCATGATGGCTCTGTCCTTTGCCATCTTACGGTTGTACTCCTCGTGGGTGGTGGCTCCGATAAAGTGCACCTTGCCTGATTCGAGATATGGCTTCATGATGTTTGAGGCGTCAGGACCGCCGTCTCCACCTTTTCCGGCACCCATTATATTGTGTATTTCATCTATATAGAGTATGGCACCGCTCTCCATGGCACCGTCAAGAACTGTGGTAAGGCGCTTTTCGAAGTCGCCCCTGTACTGTGCTCCAGCAAGAAGACGCGAGAGGTTGATGCCATATATCTTCTTGTTAAGCAGTCTTTCGGGCACCCGACCATTGTTTATCATGTTGGCAAGACCATAGATGATGGCTGTCTTGCCCACTCCGGGGTCTCCTACATGTAGTGGGTTGTTCTTCTCCATGCGGCATAGTATCTCGATGGTTCTGCTGAGTTCCTTTTCCCTTCCGATGATTGGGGTATGCGTTTTTGCCTGCTCACTGATGTCGGCAACGAGGCTTAGCCACGACTTAGCGTCTTTCTCCTGTTGCTTTGGCGAGCCATTTATGCTGGAGTAGTCGGCAGGCGTCTCGTCGCAGAAGACAATCTCCAGTGTGTCGAGGAAGAACTTCTCGTCTCCCTCCACGGCACTTCCGAGAATGTAGGCTGCCTGCGACTCTTCGAGCGAGAGGATTCCTGCGGAGTATGCCGTCTCGGTAAGGCTTGCATAATGCCCCTCCACGGCGTAGCGCAGGGCATGGCGCAGGGTATCGGAGAACTGTGCCGACGGCATTGGCATGGCAAAGAGGTCAGCCCTTTGCTCCTGTTTTCCGAGCCATTCGGTCACTTCGTTCATAAGCTCCATAGCATCCACGTCGCATCTGCTGAGGGCTGTCTGATAGTCATCCTGCTTAAGCAGAGCCATCAGCAGGTGTTCGGGCATTATATATTCGTGGCGCATATTGTTGGCTATATTCACAGCAAGCTGCAACACGCGCTCCATACTTTTACTGTTTTCCATTCTCTTTCTGTATAGTTTTTCTTGTCTTGATAATTGAAGTGTGAGTCTTCCGCATGTGCGGCATTATTCCGGTTGGTAGATCAGTCTCAGAGGGAATCCTTCTTCCTGTGCCATAATCGTCACCTGCCCCACTTTTGTCTTGGCAATGTCGAGGGTATAAACGCCAACGACGGCTTGTCCCTCGGTATGGATAGTCATCATCACCTGTTGTGCACGGTCGGAAGGAAGATGAAAGATCTTCTCAAGCACCATCACTACGAAATCCATGGTGGTATAGTCGTCATTGAGCATAATGACTTTATACATCCTTGGCACTCTGTATTTTGTCGTATTCTTTATGTTTGTCTGTTCCTGTTCCATGTTATTTATCACCTGTTATTTTTAGCATGTTTTTTTTGTCTGTCTTTAAAGTCCTTATCCGTCCGTGCAGCATATATAATATAAAGGTGTCAGAACCTGAACATCAGCTTTATCCTGACGCCATTCTTGTGGGCTGTGGGCAGTTCGTTGTAATTCATTCGCCTTACATACTGCACGCTGAGCACCTTGAAGATGTTGCTTATTCCTGCCACAAGCTCCCAGTATGGCTTCTTGTGGTCCATAACGTAGGTTCCTTCCGGGAAGTGCATCAGTCCTTCGCAGCCCTGGTTCATCTGTGCATAAGGATTGTTCTTTTCCGTAAGGTTGCCCCAGAGACATTTGAAACCGATATACTCACGCCATTTCAGTCTGCTGACGAGCGGTATGCGGTTGAGTATTTTTCCGTTCATGTTCCACCATACGTCGACGCTGGCATAGCGGTCGTTCAGAAACTCCATATTGTTGATGAGGTTGAACGTGCCGTGCTGAGCGATGTACGACAGGTTGGCGGCAGGCATTATGAGCAGCGGGAAAGGCACCTTGTTCCATTGTATTCCGGCACGTGCGTCGATGTTGAGGTCGCCCCAACTGTTGAGGTAGAACCTCTTGTAGAGCGTTGCCTCGGTGAAGTTGTAGTTATAGTCGCCCCCCAGCACGCCCTTTATGCCGGTGGTGTGTGCGAGGGTAAGCACGGGAGCCTCCTTGTTGGCGGCAATGCGTCGCTGCTTGGTATTTATGACTTTCTCGCCTGGTGCAAACCTGAGTATAAAGGAGGCTTCGGTGGTGCGTAGCTTCTCCTTAAAGGCAGCGGAACCTTCCGCCATTGAGAGGGGTGTAAAGTGGAGATTTCCACAGGCTTCGTTCTCTTCTGTCTTCAGTCTCAGCGTGGCTTTCAGTCCTCCATACCACTCATATTCGAAGGAGAGCTGCTGACGGTTGAAGAACATCATCTTGTCTACCTTCGCCCATTTCAGCGAGGTGAAGACGTTGTCCTTGTCGGTGGTCAGGAATTTGTCTGATGGCGAGCAGACGTCATACGAGGAGAGGAATGACAGACTGCGCTTGGGATATTCGTGTGGCATATACTGCTTCTCGTTGAAGGAGTATGTCAGTTCTCCGCTGTAGTAGTTCTTGTGGCTGTCCCATCCGTGGGCATAGTAGCCTTTGAAGAAGAGGTGTCGGTTCATGTTTGCTGTCGTCTGTCCGCTGATTCTTGTTCTCATACCGTCAACGAAGTTGCTCGTTATCATGGTGTTAACCGGTCCGATGTCGAACTTGCTCGGCTTCTCCTTGGTACCGGTCTCCACGAAGTTCTCCACAAGTATTTTCAGTCCGAACAACACGTACTTGAAGTTTCTTGCATTCTCCATGTCTCTAAGAAACTGTGCCATTCTGCCTTCCGACCTTGTCAGTGCCACCATTCTGTTCTGCTGCCAGTAGTCCTTGCTTCTGATTTGTGCGTCAGGTTCGGTAATTTCCTTCATCTTACCCTTGAAGCATTTTTCGGCAATAGGGTCGAAGGAATAGTTTGCCATGCGTGTGTTGCGCACTACTATTGCTTTGGTGAGGAAGCTGAGCAATGACAGCTCAGCCACCATGTCGTCCTGCGAGAGCACCCACTCGCCGTTGTCCTGTTTGGTGTAAGCCTGCTGTATCTGCATGCCCTCCACGAAGTTCACTCCTGTCTTCGATGGGAGCGACATGTTGCAGCGCTTCACATGCAGGGTGGAGTCTTTCACTATCCACAGTTCTCCGCGGAAACCGAAGTCCTGCTGGTTGTTTGGCATAAACTGCAGATGGTAGCAAGAGTCGCGTTCCACCTTTACCGTATCTACGATATAGAAGCGGTAGAACTGCACAGCGTCTTTTCCTATCGGACTGGTGAAGCGTGCCTGCAGAAGCCTTATCTGGTCGTCATAGATATCGATGCTGCTGAACACGTCCTTGAGCATGGTGTTCATCATCTCTCCGGTCTGTATGAAGTTGTTGACGCCTTCGGTCTTCTGTCCTTCTATAATGGTTTTCTCCGAGCGTGGGTTCTTTCTGTATATCTGCTGCGTCAGCGTTTCGTCCACCATCACGGGCAGTATCATCTTGTTGTTGTATGGACAGACCTCCACCTGGTTGAGCAGCCAGTTTGTCTTCTTGAACTTCTTCGACTCCAGGTCTTTCGGCGTAATGTCGTTTATGGCAATGGTCATCTTCTGGTATTTGTCGTATTTGTAGAAGTCGTGGTTGCCGATGTCTGTACGTTTTTTTGCTGCAACGACCCGTCGCATCAGCTCAACAGCAGGATTATCTTTGCGCTTGTATTTTATCTTCTTCGCCTTCACAGTAATGCCGGAAAGGTTCTTTGTGTCGGGCTTCAGCGTGATGCGCATGTGCTGTGGCGTGTTAGAGTCGATGAGTATGCGCAGCGTCTGGTAGCCAACAGCGCTGAAGGTAAGATACCATCCGTTTTGTCTGCCTACGGAGAATCTGCCTTGTTCGTCGCTGACAAAATCCTTGTTGTGCCCTTTGTATCTTATGCTGACAAGAGAAATGCTGTCGCCTGTGGTTTCGTCCACAACGACTCCTGTAATCTGTTGTGCACAGATGTTAAGCGTTGTGCACAGCAGCAATGAAATGAATAGTGCTTTTAGTCTTGCCATTTACAATATTATAATAGTTCTGATAAGTCATGAATTATGCGTCCTGCCACGGGAGCTTCAACATCATCGTCGGTCCATCCCTCCCCTTTTATCCATGTAGTCTGGCAGCCAGCCTTTTCCGCCGGCAGGATGTCCTTGTCGTAACTGTCGCCTACAACCATCGTCTCTTGTGGCTTTGTGCCGAGCTTCTCTGTGCCGAGCAGGAATATCCGAGGGTCGGGCTTGCGTATTCCCACTACTGCCGACTCCACGACGTGGCTGAACAGACCGTCAAAGCCGAACTCGCTGAGCACGGTGTTTATGTTGCCGTAGAAGTTGCTGACCAGCACGAGTGGGAAGTCTCGGTGAAGAACCTTCAAGACGCCGACAGACTCTGCCGTTGTCTCGCGGGCAATGGTGTATACATCGTCGAGCACCAGGGCATGAAACCGTCCGGAGTTCTCCATTCCGCAGTTCTCTTCAAGGAAATCCATCTGCAGACGTATCTTCTTGCTGAGCGTGTCGTGGAAGGTGGAGGTGGGCATGATGATGCGTTTTTTTGCCAAAGTACGCTCTGCGTGTACGTAGGCATTTCTGAAGTCTTCCTCTTCCACAGGCACGCTGTTCCTCTCGTAAGCATGCCAAAGGACCTTACCCCAATGGTTGCCACGTGTGTCGAGCGTTCCTCCATAGTCGAATATAAATCCTTTGGTCATCTGTTGTCCTCTTCTATCATTTTAATGGTTTTGCGACACAAAGACTCATGCTCGCGATGCATATAAATATACATGATGTTCATCACGATAATCTCGAAGAGCAGATAAAGCCACGGCATGTCTATCACGCAGCCTATATAAAGGGCAATGGCACGCATGTTGAAGGTGAGCAGGTTGGTGTACTTCATCAGCGGGCGGCTGCCGGCAAGAAAAGTCTCCTTTATGTCGGCAGGCATGGCAAGCGGATTGCCGTATTTCTCTTTCGCCACGCTCATCATGCGCTGGAAGCTTCTTGTGCGGCGTTCCTGCGTGGCGCAATACTTGGCGTAGTTGAAATAGAAGGCTCTGAAGAACCATGAGCTCTTGGGCAACGACTTGAAGATTTTCCACTGCTCTTCCGACTTGTCGAGTTCGCTTCCCTCCTTGCCAAGCAGGAAGTAGAGATGGATCTGACGGTAATAGTCAGAGAGAAGACATTGCGGCGAATGGCTCATTATGCCTGCCATGAATGCCATGACCCATATCCATATGCCCCAGTGCATGTCCGTACCGGGCATGTTCTGGAACATCATCCTCATGCTAAGTGCGAAGTATACGCAGAAGAAGGTGACGTCGGCGGAGAAGCCGTCGAGCACTCTGCCCACGAGTGTCTTCTTTCCTGTGAGACGGGCGAGCTGTCCGTCGGTGGAGTCGCAGAAGTTGGAAAGCATCATCAGCAGGATTCCGTAGATGTTGTATTCGAGCTCGGTGTGCCAGAACATCCATCCAGCCGCTGCTCCCAGTATCATGCCGAGTACTGTAATGACTGTTGGATGCACTCCGAGCTTTTTCCATAGCAGCGTAAACACCAGTCCTATGGGCCGGGTGAAATATACGTCGAGCCATTCTTCTGTATCTTTGGATTTCATTGATGCCTGTAGCATCTCTTTGAATGTTGCCATATTTTCTATTTTTCTTTGTTCTTTTGTATTATATATCGGGCTATAGCCTTTGCCGCCTCGTTGCGGCATACGGCGAAGCTTGGCCAGTCGTTGAAGTCGATGATTGAGTATTCTCCCGACGGTGCCACTATGCAGTCGCCGCCATATATCTCTATCCCTGTGAGCATGGCGAGCCTTTCGGCATCCGTCTGCAGCCGTTCTTTGTCTAAGGGCGTATGGTGGGCGGTGCCGTTCTGCCGCTCGTCGCCGAACTTCGAGAAGCCGCCGTCGGTGGGATATGAGGTATGGAAGAAACCCGTACCTGCCACTCCATAGTATTTCACGAGGTCGCCAGCGACATGAGCTGTCGTCACGAGGTCGGAAATCCCCCGTTTCCAGAAGTCTTCGATGATTCTTTCTTTCTCAACGTCGTCGGCTGCGAACACGACGTCATTCTTGTCTTGTGCAGTCTCGTCGCCTCTCTTTATCCACCATCCGTCCTTACCATATAACGGAGCACACGGAATATTATTATGCCGCATGACGGCATCGATGCCGCTTCTCGTCATTTGAAGCAAAGAAGAGGGATTATTGACCACTACCGCCTTCCCCGAATCTTCTGCTTTCTTCAGTTTTTGCAACACAGTCTTGCTCCGTGCCATCGTGAGGAGGAGTGTGGCATCGGCAAGGATGGCGGATGAAGCTTCTTCAAGTTCTTCTTCATGCAGACGCTCTATTTCATAATATGGTGCCAGCTCCCGGCAGACGGCATCCATGATGGCATCGTCGCGGTCTACGGAATTTGGCGAAAATCTCCTTGCTCTGTATATGGCGCAGCATTTCTGCTTCTTGAGAAAGTATTTCGTCTTCCTTGTGCCATCCTTCAGAAAATCTTCCGCCTTCTCTATGTCCTCCTTGTGGTCTATGTCGAGAATCTTGCTGAACTTATAGGCAGCGAGGTTCATTCCATCGGCGATGAGTGCGCGCTGGAAGTTGCGCATTCTGCTTTCCTTCCGCTCCATACATCTTTCAAGGGTCTGTATGGACTTTGGCGAGAGTCCGTATATTCCTCCCGAAATAAGAGTGCATCCGTTCTGCGTGTCGTGGAAGCCTGTGATGCGGAGGTCGGCGTCGGTGGAGATATAGAGCGGTTTCTCGTCGTCGATATAGTCGGTCACAGCCATCAGTCCGTCCGCACTGCCCGTCTTCATCATCGTCTCAAGGTAGCTGATGTATTCTGCAAACTCCTGTTCTCTGAAGATGGTGTCTACGGTGGTAAGGCAGAATGGGGTGTCTTTCAGAAAGCGGCTTATCTCAAACATACTGTGCATGGAGCTTGGCGTAGACTTCACGACGAGGCGCAATGGCACCTGCCTGCCGTTCAGTCCCTCGCGCTGCACCTGTTCAAGATGCCGTCTTACGAGGGTGGTGTGGTCGTTGCAGATTACTATTATCTCCTCTGCCCTATTGTCCATAAATATTCTTATCAGCCTGTCTATCAGGGGTTCTCCGTTTATGCAGACAAGCGGTTTGGGCTTTTCCACCCCTTCGCTCGCCAGCCTCGACCCTTCTCCGGCTGCTATTATCGCATATTTCATTACTGTCGTTTTAAAAAGACTATTCCTTGCAAAGTTATTGCATTTGAAGATAACAAAGAAAACAATTTAGGGTATTTTAGTTTTTTTATGTTATTCAGAATTATCGTTTATCCAAAATATTACTACTTTTGCCATGTCGTTTTTGAATCTTAATAATATCTTTACAGAACAAACATGAACCCTAAAATATACAATCTGGAAGAATTTGCCGCCCGTTATCATCTGAGCGATATTTTCGGCGCATACGCCGCCCACTGCTCCGCCACGGCTGACGACAGCCGCATCTTCATGGGGGCGGCGGAGGAAAGGACTCTCTTCGCAAGACTCTTTCTCGTGAAGCAGGGCTGCTGCAACATTCTGCTCGACGGCAATGCTGACGGGAGCCTGGAACTGAAGGAGGGGGACTTCGTCATCCTATCGATGAATGATGTCGCTGAGCTGCTGTCGGTGTCGGCTGACTTTGAGGCGGAGTGCGTGCTCGTGGACGAGCACTTTGCCGACCATGCCTCTGTCTATCTGCTCTCCGACGAGAAATACAAGAGCATACTGGACATTTTCCATTTCGTGCGCGACATTGTGCGCCATCAGCACATCAACAAGATTGAAATGATTAGGAGCATGTTCAACGTGCTGAAGCTTATCATAGAGGAGCTGCCCTACGAACAATGTTCCGTTTCGCACGACCTCTGCCACAAGAAGGAGGTGTATGAGGTGTTTCTCTACCACCTCTACCGCAACTTCCGCAAGGAACGGCAGATACGCTTCTATGCCGACAAGCTGAACGTTTCGACTGCCTACCTCTCGCGGCTCGTGAGGGAAATCAGCGGCTCCACTATCAACGAGCACGCCACTTCGCTGGTGTATAAGGAAATATGCAACCTGCTGACGCAGTCGGACCTTACGATGGGCGAAATTGCCGACCGGCTCAACTTCAGCGACCAAAGCGCCCTGACGAATTTCTTCAAGCAGCGGTCGGGCATGACGCCGCTTGCCTACCGGAACAAATAGAAAAAAGGTTCTTCCGGAATATAGAAAAACTGAATATCTAAAGGGGCTTTAACTTTATTTTGGAATAAAAAGGCTCTAAAATTTGTGTAACTCACAGAAAACGAGTACCTTTATAATCGTCAAAGAATAAAGACGTCATTTAAATTTCTAAATTTTAGGAGGAACGATTATGACTAAAACAAGAGAAATCTACCGTTGCACGGTTTGTGGCAACGTGGTAGAGGTAGTGAATCCTGGAGCCATGCTCAGCTGCTGCGGTCAGCCCATGAAACTGATGAAGGAGAACACCACGGATGCGGCAAAAGAGAAGCATGTGCCCGTTATAGAACCGATCGAGGGCGGCTATCGTGTAAAGGTTGGAAGCGTAGAGCATCCGATGCTCCCAGAGCATTATATCCAATGGATAGAGTTGCTCACTCCTACCGATGTACTTCGCCATGAGCTACAGCCAGGCGAGAAGCCAGAGGTAATCTTCCTAACAGAAGCCAAAGAGGTATCAGCTCGCGAGTATTGCAACCTGCATGGGTTGTGGAAAGGAGATGCCAACACATCACCTCACGATGAACACCATTGATCTTGGCTATGTAATTCCCGGGGCTTACTCGGGACTTTCCAGGATCAGGGGAGGGCGTGTCAAAACTCCCAATATAAATAACTAAAAACTCGTTGTACGTTCTTGTATGGATGTACAACGAGTTTTTGTTTTTCTACGAAAAAGAGCCTTGTAAACAATTTATATGGCGTTATATGGGTCAAATAAGCCCTCCTGACTTCGTCATTGCGTACCCCAAAAGTCATCGTCAAATAGTTTAGCTATTTTCTGATGCCTTGCCATTAACATTGTTTGGGTGTAAACCTCCTTGTTCAGAGGTAGCTTAATTTGTAAGGTGGTGATTGTCTTTGCCTATGCAAGCACCTTGTCTACACTCATCTTAATCTCTGAGACTTTCAGCATACGTTCCAATTCTTTGTACACTTTCAAAGCCACAAAGCAGATGCATATATGAGCCTCGATGCGTTTGCGTGTAAAGTGAAACATGGGACGTATCTCTATCTTTGATTTCGCTATACGGAAAGCCCGTTCTACGTGCCAAAGGTTGTGATATGCTGTGTATACATCCTGTATTGGTATATCCGTATTGGTGAGAAACCCTTTTAGGCCGTCCCATTTGGATTCATCAGCTACACGATCATAATTGATGGCGACTTTCACCTCACCATCCATGGATAAAAACTTATTGTAACCTCTTTTGTTGATGTTGCTTTTCGTGAGCGCACCATGCTTGTAAGCCTTTTCCAACCTGCGTATTCCCTTCTCTCGGTTATAGGCATCTTTCTTTGCACGGTCGTCTGTATAGCCGACCAGGAGACGACGTCTGCCTCCTTTGTCATATTCAACCATCTGGCAGTCTTGCTTGGGCTGTTCCAGTATCCAGTTCTTGACTTCCTGACTTTCATTCTTTATTTTCGCACCTATTATATATTTGTAGCCATGCGCCTCAAGTTCCGCTATATTGGCATTGTTCATCAGACCGGAGTCAGCCACTACAACGAAGTTCTCTAAACCGTATTTGCTTACAAACTCGTTTATCGTCGGCAGCATCGTGTGACCTTCATATTTGTTGCCCTCATGGATGCAATAGGCAAGCGGATAGCCGCCCAAACTTACAAGCAGGCCGAGTATGATCTGAGGATTACTGTGACGTCCTTCTTTCGAGAAGCCAGTCTTGCGTAATTCGTCCTCATAGTCCGCTTCAAAGTAAAGTGTGGTGACATCATAGAATAGCACACCGATATTTCCACCGAACAGTTTCGCAGTATGGCGCACGCTGATGTCCTGTACGATTTCGTGCTGATGGTCGCTAAGCTTGTCAAGATAGCGATAGATTTTTGAGAGATCAACATCCTCGTCAAAGTGGTTTTTCAGATATTCCACCGTAGCAGCCTTGCTCGTTGGATATGCCAAACGAGCCTTTACAAGTTTGCGGAACACTTCATCGTCAATTCGGTTGAAACCAATCCTGTCAAACGTGCGGTCCAATATCAAGTCGCATCCGTTGAGAAGGATGTTGCTGACGTTGGACAGAACGCGGCGAACTTCTTCACGCTCACGGTCACACGCCGCACGCTCCTCACCATACAGATCGAGTTGTGGATGGCGCCGAGATTCTTCTTTTGAAATCCATTCATGACCTGCATTTACGAGACTGTCTATTTCGTTTGAATCTTTGGCCACACCAATAGTAATCAACTCTTTGTAAATGCCCTTTGTTTTCTCTGCAACAACAACACTTGTTGTTCCTGACCGATTCTTCTTTCTTTTGACAAACATAGTTAAAAAACCTTTTGCGTACCCCAAAATAAGGGTATGCAAAGATACAAAATATTGTTTATCAACCAATTACAAAATGGACATTTTTGAGTGACGAAGTCAGGAAAAACATTAACATAGTGTGTATATACTAATTAGAAAGTGGTACACTTTTAAGTTAGAATCTACATTGTGGCAACATAGTGTTACTGTTTTTTCTGTTTATCGCTGTATATATTTTCCGATTGGCATATCGTGCCAATGCTTAAAATTCAGATAAAGCCGTAGAGAGCTTGTTCTCTTTAAGGCTTTGTCTGAATTTTAAGCAAGCCGTAGGCTCGGA